>Ga0115556_1001524_pt1 | contig 15886 bp, 12 predicted proteins | sample COGITO_mtgs_1104_5_FD_87282 | JGI IMG/M metagenome (GOLD analysis project Ga0115556, IMG submission 87282) | Pelagic marine microbial communities from North Sea - COGITO_mtgs_110414 | ecosystem: Environmental > Aquatic > Marine > Epipelagic | place: Germany:Helgoland, sampling site Kabeltonne... | reverse complement strand
TTTTTCTTCTTGCGTCGCTGTCGAGGAGACACGTGTGTGGAAACGACTTTGATCTTCATCGCTTACGTTTCTCCCAAACGTCGTAAACTCGCTCGTTTGACGAAAGAACCCCGCGCCTTGGCTATGTTTGACCCCGCACGAGGAGGAGGAATAGTAATAGTAATAGTTTTGCCTATGCGCGGTCTTGGACGCGCCTCGTCGGAAGGAGGAGAGGAGCGACATGATGATGATTGATTCCGGATAGAACCGCCGCGCGTCGAAAAAGTGAACGCTTTTTGAGTTTCGTGTGAAGGCAAAAGTAGGCACTTTAATAATAAGAGGGACTTTTTCTTCACTCTGCGCGCGAGCGCTACTACGTGTGCTATTTATTATTCTACTGTTTAAAGCTATTTATATCATTTCTCTCTCTATTCTTTCTATTCTTCTCCGCTGACTTCCATGACAATCTCGCCAAACTTTTGGAGCAATTCTTTGCACTTCACTCGGGCGAATTCGTGGGAGACCATGTAGGAATACGCCAATCCGACGACGACGGGGATGCGCAAGCCTCGGCCGCCGGAGCCGACGAAGAGGAAGAGGATGGATGGTCCGACTCTTTCCGCGTGGTTCCGGAAGTCCCGCCGGAATCGAGTGACGTTGTGGTACAAAAAGAAGGTGGTGCCCAAGGTGAAAATACCACCGACGAGCACGTCTAAGCGGTTAGGGAGGGCGGGAAAGACTTGGATAATCCTTTGCCAGTTGAAGATTTTCCCTAAGCCTCGTGCCGGGGACTGTTGTTGGTTTTGGAACACGACGAATCGTAAACGTTCCGAGCGCCACGGAGGGAACCACAAGACGGAACGGTAGAAGGTATTTTCCACGTAGAGGTAGTATTGACCTTTAATACGTATCCAGCTGGCGAGGGAGGTTTTTGGAAGCACGCGGTTACCAATGAAGGTTAAGATTTGAACCAGCGCGAAGGATATCGTTCGCAAAGCGACACCAATCGTCAACGCGAGAAGAAAAGTCGCGAGCACGGCAAATATGTTTGGTAACTCTTCTCGCTCTAGCCATTTTGCGTACTCTGTTCGCTCCAAGTTATAATCGTATTTACACTGATCGCAGGAGAAGTACGATCGCGGATTGGAAGAGAGCGTTCGCCATCGGTCCAAGCATTTCCTGTGGACGAGACCAACGCTCCCTTTGCACATGCACGGTGAAAATAACTTACCAAGCTCACTGTTCTCATCGTTCACGTCGGACATGCATATTCTGCACTGCGGAGGTTCGTCATCCTCCTGGACTCGTTCGGGAAGATTTGGAGCGCGCTCGTGGTCTCTTCTCTCCTCCTCATTCCGTCCTCTGTTCGCGACGTTTTGAATACCAATACGAAGGCGTCGCCGCAAATATCCGAGCCTATCTGTCGCCGTCGCTTGCAACGCTCTCGCGCCGGGAGGTTGATCCATCACGTCTTCTTCCTGTCGTTGCCTTCTTTGTTCGAGTGCAAAGCGGCGTATTCTCGCTTCGCGCTCGAGCGCGCGCAAGCGATTTCTTTCCGCCAAAACGATGTTCGGATTGTTGTAGTTGTTATTGTTATTGTCCTCCATTGAATTAAACGACAAACTTATAACTCCCGCTCGGGCTCTTCTTCTTCTTTCCGTCCACCGCTTCAAACTTCAACTCCTCCAAGTTGATACCGCTCGCCTTCAAATTGGCTTTCGTTTCCATAGAATCCGATATGTCTTTAATCTTCCTGGCAATATCTTCTACTTTTAAATCGTGACAGTTAAACTGATCTTTCACGCCGTTCTCGAATTCAATCGCCACGACCGGTGGCATCTCGTCCGCTCTGATTTTATGCGACACCTCGCACTCCGGGTTGGACTTTTGAGCTCGCGGGGAATAGATGCGGTTCAGGAATTCTCTCATGGCGGTCGCGCGATGATCCATCGGGTTGAACTGGACGTGGATTTTCTTGAGGTGGCGCAATGGCATGGCGACACTGATTACGTGTTTTGACGCGTCGGTTTACTGCGTTTGCGTTTTGAATGCACGCGGTGGAGAGTGTACGTCGGTGCCGAGCTAAGAGTTGTGTGGTTTTTTTTGTAGACGAAGGTCTTTTTGTATAAACTTCGTATCTTGTGTGTTTCTCTCTCTCTCTTGTCTCTCGTATTGCTCAAATAACGTTGTGATGAAATATGTGTGCGTATGGTAGGCAGCATCCACCCGACCAGTGTTACATCACGGAACGTTGTTTACTTGTTAATGTTGTGGGACGTGTTTGTCGTTTTGACACTTGTTATCTAACGCGTAGAGCAAACACTCGAGGTGGTTGTTTTCGCGAGCGAAAGCGCAAGTATGAAAATCCCAAGGCACGCCGTTTTCGTGCAAGTATTTGAGGGTATCGAGATGGCCGAATTGGGCAGCATATGCACACCCTAACTCGCCACGTGGACATTTCTGTTCCATGCAATACGTCACAATGTGAAGATGACCATTTGCAGCTGCTATGTTGATCGTCCAGTCGTTCCAATCAAACTTTTTCACTTCTCGTAACCAACGAACCAACGCGAGGTTTCCCGTAAGAGCTGCTCCACTGCAGAAATAATACTGCGCTTGTTTTCCCTCAATCTTAATGGTCTCTTTCTTTTTCTCTGGTGGTTTACCACTCCACATACTAACTTCAAAAGTCTCCCGCAACTTCCTCCCCGATCGTCTACACGCGTCTCGACTTTCCGTGTTCACCTCTCGAAACACTCTGAAAGACAAGTCGTTCAACTTCGATAAAATATGCGTCTCGAAGATATCTTTGTACTGCTTATCCGTGACAACCTTCCACAACGGCGTCGGCGAAAGGTTTCTCAGCTCTTCTTTGACCTCTCTCAACTCCTCCTCCTTCTCTCGCAACTCCTCCTCCATCTCTTTCACCCGCTCTTCGAGCTCGGTCACGCGCCGCGTTGAAACGTCCCCTACAAGTTTGCTCGCGCAGTTCTTAAGCGTTTCGTCCAAGCGTTCGCACAACGCTCGCGCCTCCGCGAGATTCTCCCCCACGTCGCGCTCTGATTGCTCGTTCCTCGTCATATCGCGCGTTCGCGCTTCTTGCGAGTACTAATGAAAGTGGACGACGGACGAGTTTTCTTCTTCTCCGCGAGAGAGACGAACGACGCAGGTACACGAGCGCTTTGCTTTTCTTTTGTATCTGGTTCGTGATCAAAATGTGGTCATTTAAAATGAGCGATTTTCCTCATTTTTCCGGTTTTGGTTTCGCCAAAAAAACCTCTCGCAGAGGAAAAAATTCAATCATCATGAGCGACATGGACGAAGACTACGGGTTCGAATACTCGGACGAGGAACAAGACGAGGAACAAGTGGACGTGGAGAACCAATATTACAACGCGAAAGGTACGTTCAAAACATTCGTTTCTCTGTTTTTTTCTCTCTCTCTCTCTCTCGAAAAGAGAGTTCAAGCGAAGAAAACGAAGATCTAACGAACTCCAATTTTTCTCTCTCTCTCTCTCTTTACTGTTTCTTTTCTGATATTACAGGCTTGCTGGAAAACCCGGAGGACTTTGAGAAAGCGATCGAGGCGTTCACGGCGGTGGTGACCATGGAAGATGAGAGCGGTCAACCCGGCGAGTGGGGGTTTAAAGCCATGAAACAGGTGGTGAAGTTACGATTGAAAGGTTGTGCGGATGCGTCGATTTCAACGAAAGAGGAGGAGAAGAAGAAGAAGAACGTCGCGCTCGCGATTGAGAGTTTAGGGAAGCTGTTGACATACGTCGACTCGAAAGCGGTGACGAAGAACAAATCGGAAAAGGTTTTGAATTCTTTGTTGGAAACGATGAACCAAATGGAAGACCGGGAGTTGCTGGAACAGTTTTACGAGAAGACGCTGAAAACGATGACGAGAGAGGCGAACGAACGGTTGTGGTTTAAGATTCAACTGAAGTTGTGCAAATTGTGGTTGAAGTGGCAGAACTTTGCGGCTATGGGGAAGACGTTGAAAGAATTGAGAAAATCGTGCGAAGACGAGAGTGGGAACTATGCGGCAAGTAAAGGGACGCAGTTGTTGGAGGTGTACGCGATGGAGATTCAAATGTACACCGAGCAAAAGAACACGAAAAAGTTGAAAGAGTTGTACCGAGAGAGTTTGGCAATTAAGAGCGCGATTCCGCACCCGAGAATACTAGGTATCATTCGCGAGTGCGGTGGCAAAATGCACATCGCGGAGAGGAACTTTGGAGACGCGGCGACGGACTTTTTCGAGGCGTTTAAGAGTTACGACGAAGCAGGGTTACCGAGACGGGTGGTGTGTTTGAAGTATCTCGTGTTGGCGAACATGTTGATGCAATCGGACGTGGATCCGTTCGGATCGCAAGAAGCGAAACCGTTTCAATCGAACGAGGAGGTGAAGGCGATGACGGACCTAGTCCAAGCGTACCAAGCTAACGATATCACGTCGTTTGAATCGCTTTTAGAGAAGCACAAGAAGAGTATCAGCGAAGACGCGTTTGTCGCCGAACACATTCAAGCGTTGTTGGACAACGTTCGAACGCAAGTTTTGTTAAAAACAGTCCGGCCATACTCGAAGGTGAAATTGCCGCACTTGAGCGAAGAGTTGAACATTCCCGAGAAAGAGTTAGAATCGTTGCTCGTGAATTTAGTATTAGACGACGTGTTAGACGCGAAGATAAATCAAGTGACCGGGATGTTGGAGATTAACCGAGAGAGCATCGCGGACGCGAGTGAACAAGAGAAGGAACAACAAGAAGAAGGGAAAAAGCTTCAAAAGAAAAGGGTAGAAAGCGAGTACGATGCATTGAACAAATGGAGCAACGAAATTAAGAGGACGCAGGGTATTTTGTTCGCGAACCTTTGTTAAGATAGAAATGCGCGATGCGCGCGCCAAGTTGTAAAGAACTAGTTTACGCACAAGACATACATTCACATCGTTCGTTATTATTTGTACGGCACGGTTGCATTATTTAAAACAATTAGTAATAATTCCTCTCTCTCGCTCTCGCTCTTTCTCGAACTCGAGACTTTATTCTTATTATGGAAAGTATTAGTTTAGGTATTATAGTTCGGAATTGAACAGCGGTTGCTCGTCTTCTAAACCTTCTTCCTCTTCGAACTGATATGTCACCTCTGGCTGCTGCTGCTGCTGTTGCTCCTCTTGCCTCCAAGACTTTGTGTTGATGTTGATCACTTTCGGTTCCGGCTTCGTCGTGAAATGAGAATAGGTGAGCAAAGATACAACGATACATAAAAAGATGGCAAGAAGTATCTTCTTGATCTTATCGCGTCGTTCTTTCTTCATTTCCTTCATCAATGCCGCGCGCTTGGCGGCTTTGGCGGCGACTTTCACGACTTCTTTGTCAACCTGAACATCCTTCGACGCCGACGATAATCGCTCTTGCTCTTCGCGCTTTTCGCGTTTCAACTCCAACTCGATTTGTGCTCTTGCCGCTTGCGTAGCGGCACTCGCGGCGGCCATTTCTTCGCTTTTACTTTTCGTCGATTCAGAGTTCTTCTCGGCTTTCTGCGCGCTCGCTTTCAATCGTTCCTGCTTTAATTGTTGCTTTCGCGCCTTTAACTGCGCGCCTTCGAGCGATTTTTCGCGCGCTTGAGACCGCGGAGATAACGGAGGATCACTCGCGTCGCTATCATTGGTACCTTTTGAGCTCAGAATCTCGAGAATGTGTTCGGGAACTTTCGCGATTTTCGGCACTTCTTCTTTGACTTCGTTCTTGTTCGCAACGTCGACGGTTGACGGTGATTTTTTCGCACCTTTTTGCTTCTGTTTCTTGTTGAGCTTTTTCTCGACAGCGTTCTCGGTGGTGGCTAATGATGATGAAGATGCCGGCTTTTCCAAATTTGGAATTGCCGCAGGATCAACTTCCTCTTTTTCTTTTTCCATTTCGTCGTGCTCCTTCTTCTTCTTCTTCTTCTCTTCCTCCTCTCTCTTTGCGTTTGATTTCTTGAGCTTTTCTTCAATCTTTGCCAATCTCTCGGCATCCCTCACCGCTTGCGCTTCCATCTTGCGTTCTCTCGCCGCCGACTGCTCTCGTTTGGTTTCAACCATATACCATTCACGGTACATTTCACTCTCAATCATTTGAGCAATCAACTTATCGTTGTGGTCTTCGCACTTCATTCTCGCTTCTGAAATGACGTCGACGTCTTTCGAGTTCATTGAAGCTTGCGCATCTCTGGCGAGCGATCTGAACTTGGAGAAGACTTGGATTTCCTTTCTGACACCGGCCAACTCGTTGTACTTTGCGCTTCTTTCCTTCATAAACTTTGAACGCTTATCTCTCAAAGATGTGATCGTTTCCGAAACAACCTTGATTTGCTCAAACGTCTCGTCGTGAGAATCCGCAACCGTCTTTAATCTCGCTCTCAAAACATCGATCGCTTCCGAGCACGCATTCAAACGCGCTTTCAGCTCGTCGCGACTTTCACCAACTAGATTCGGACCAGTCGTTTGACGCTTCTTCTCTTCGAGAGACTCGATTTCTGTTTGCATTTTTCGCAACTTTTTCTGCTCGCGCAAAATCTTGTTCTGTTCCAAAACCGACAAGCTCTCGTCTTCCATCTTCTTCTCCAAGTCGTCCAACTTGGCGTCGAGTTTCGCTAAACTGTCCAAACCTTTCATCGTTTGCGATTTTTCTTTCAAGCTCTTCTCGGCGTCGCGCAGACCGTTCCATCGGTCGCGAATCGGTTTCACCAAGTCGTTCGCCATCTTGACTTCCTCTCTCGATTTCTTCAACTCGACTCTCTTGGCGTCCAATTCAACCTTCAACTCCTGCGATTCTTTAATCATCGCGTCGATTTCCGTGGTTAAACCTTTAATCTTCTCGTCCAACACTTGATCTCTCTCTCTTTGCGCTTTTTGGTCGTCGTACTTCTCCGAGGCTGGTCTCGGCAACCTTGCCACCCAAATCGGTCGCGGCGTCACGTAGTTTTCCTCTTCTCTTTGTTTCTGTCCCTTCTTACCCGCCTGAGCGGACGAGGCACTATCCTTCTTCGCGTCAACACCTTCGCCATCCGCGACAAGTTTCTCTTGAAAACTGACCGACTCTTGATCGGTCGTCCCGGAACTTTGCGACTCGCTCGTTTGCCCGTCGTTGCACAACGCCAAAGGACTCTTCGGGTCGTTCTTGTCCTCTTCCTCTCCGAGACTATTCTTCGGTTTCGCGCTGAGTTTCTTAATCATCGCCAGTTGCGGCGAGACTAAGCTCGGGTCGAACGCCTCGTCCTCTTTCTCCGGGATGCCAATCGGTGCTGGTTTCGTCGCGCCGCTACTCTTCGTCGGCGTCGTTGGCGTCTTTTTCCCAGGAATCTGCTCCTCCCCCAAAACCGTCGTTGTCCTCGTCGTCTGTTGTTGTTGTCCGGATGGTGATGTAAACCCGGGCGGTGCGGACGCCGTTCTTTTCTGTTGTTGTTGTTGTTTTCCTGTTTGAAAGAGAGAGAAAGAGAGTTTCGATGTGTGAATAGTGAACTACGTGCAAAGTCTTTTGCCGGTCGAAAACGCTCAAACAATCCATCCGGTTGGATTCTCGGGCAGAAGAAATGAGAAAGTGCAGACCGAGGTTAGATACTCTCGCATAAACGCATACCTGTTCCGTTTTGCTGCGGCGCTTTGTTCTTCAAAGTCGCGAGAAAGTTCATCGGTTGTTGTTGTTGTTCTTGTTGTTGTTCTTGTGTCGATGTGTCCGCCATCTTTTAAACTAGTACTCTTGAATGTGAATGGCGCGTTTTTTTTCTCCTCCTCCGCGTGATGTGAATCGGATTTAAAAACGTCCTTCTTCTTCTTCTTCTTCTTCTTTGGTGTAGCAGCGCGGTACACGGGTGCTTTTCGCGACTGTTTGAATCGACTCCTCTCTCTGTTTGATTGAAAAGGAGAAAAGAAGACCTGTCTGTGTGCGCGCGCGCGCGTGTCTCAGATGATGATGATGATGATGTGACGATTGATTTCAAGGAGTTTCCCTGAAGAAAAAACGACTTTTGGAGGAGTACAAGATATTTGCAGTCATTTAAGTTTTGCTCTTGCTTTTTTCTCTAAGCTTTTTGCTGCGAAAATATGTCTACTACAATCTATATATATAATGTGCTTTACAGTGATGAAAACGATCACCAACCGACGCCTCTCCAGGACAGACCGGCTTTTTCCATTTTATCCCGCTCATTTTTCGCTTTCTCTTCGCTCGATTTGATGTCTTTATTCACGGATTGGATGGCGTCGTTTATTTGCGCGAAATCAAACGTTTGCGTTTCATCCGTTCGGGCGACGGATTCGTCTTCTTCTTCGATGGATTCGGGGGAGATTAAGGAAACTCGAGATTTTAACGCCTCTGCGGTAGCTTCGTCCATTTTGGAGTAAAGTAAGGTTTGCGAATCGAGGTCGAGTCGGGCGAGGATTTTCGCCGCTTGGCTCCGGCGGGAGGCTTCGAGAATCATGGCGATGGTTTTTGCCGCTGCTGTTGATGACGAACCAGTGGAATGGCGCTTGGCGGCGGCGCTGGCTCGAGAACCACTACTACCACTAGTGCTAGTACTACTACTTGTTGCAGTTTCTTTCGATGGAGGCGTAAGCATTCTCGTGAACACGTCGGCGAGCTTCTTGAGCGATAACGTTTCCACCGCGATGGAAGCTTGCAAAGCTGAAGACGCCGAGAGAAGCTCCGCGATATCCGCGTCCGGGAACCACGACAGAAACGGTCGGAGCGGTTGCTTGTGCAAACGTTGATGATGAGGGTGACGGTGTTCCTCGTTCTCGTTCTCGCTACTACCAGCACTCCCACCGCGCGTCGTCGTCAAATGAGGCAAAATGCGATCCAACGCTTCCGTCTTATCGTTCAACGCCGCCAATACCGCCAACACCTTCCTCGGCGACCTCAAAATCCCCCGCTTAATCAATTTCAACGCCGGCAAAGTTGCCGTGTACTCTATAATCTCCTTCGCTCTCGTCGCGTCTACGCTCAACAGCAATAAACTCTGCTTATCTGCATCCGAAACGCCGTTCAACAGCAAATCTCTCGCTCGAATCGCCGGCAAACCCAAATGTTTCAAAGTCGCCGTCTGATCGTTAATCGACAACTTTGCAAAGTTCACGTACGTTTCCTGCGGCAATGCGCATCCTTCCTCCTCGTCTGTGCCTTCCGGGCAATTCATCGCGACGTCGTCTTCATAAACCTTCCAAAACTCTCTCGCTTGTCTCGTGAACCATCTCGGCGTCGCCGGCCGCGCTGGAGTACCGGCGCCGCTCGCCGCGGCGTCCTTCTCCTTCGAAGAACCTATACTCTCCTTCCGATTCGCGGTGCCTTCTCTCCTCACTCTCCTCGTCTCCGTGTGAATCCCAGAATTTAAATCGCTCGTCGTGAACCTCACGACATTATTATTGCCGTTCGATTTCTTGCGATTCGTTGAAGTCAACACCCCTCCTCCTCCTCTTCTAACTCCTCCTCCTCCCAATACGTGCTCATGTTCCTTCTCTAAACTCCCTTTACCAGGCATCATGGTAAAATTCGAGTACATTTGTTGCGTCCAGAACACGACGACTAGGATAACGAGCGCGATCCGTTCCATTCGAGGGAACATGTTGCGGATATTCTTCGTCCTACTTTTATTTCTTTTCAACGTTTCCAGTCGCTCTCGCGCAGAGAACGAAGATTTTGACGACGGAGAAGGAGGGGGCTCCGTCCACTGACGAGGCGATGGAATGTCGGGAGAATTCGAGGGGGATATTGGTCCGTACGTGCCGTCGTAGTGCAGGTGCTGGTTTCCACCAGCACCGCCTCGGTGGTGCGACATTATGTGTTGGAATACAGAGGAGTTTTGACGTGTTTGGGGAAACTTTCAACGCTTTACGATGGGAAACACATTTGGTTATCATATTACTACTACACGCTCGCGCTCTCTCTCTTTCTGTCTCTACGACCCGCTGCTCTCCTCGTCGTCGCAGAATTCTGTCTCGCCGTTCGCGCATTTCTCTCGTCGCCTCTTTTGCTTCTCCTCTCTCGCTAACCGCTTTTGTTCGTTGAGCTCGTTTTTAATCGCATCGCGTTGCAGGTTTCTCGCTTTCTCGTTGACGTCGTACCCGGGGAAACCGTTGCCGAACGCGTGAGATGGTTGAGTTCTCGAAACGGAGAGGAGGACGGTGGCGGTCAAGGTGAGGAGCTGTTCGCGACGATTTCGAGGACGACGAGAGGACGTGTTGATGTTTTTGCCGTCGTTATCCAAAATGGAATCATCAGATGGTTTCGGACCGCGATACTTGTTTTTGTTCTGTCCTTGCGCTAAACACGATGGTGTTGTTCTTGGTGTTGTTGCTGTCGTTATAGTCATCATCATCATTTTTTGTCTCTTTTCTTTGACGCTTGTGAGTGTGTTCTTCTTTCGCAGAGAGCAGAGTAGTAGGTAAATTTTGAGGCATTTGACGAGTTCGTTACGCTCTCTTGTGTTTGTTTTCGTGATACTACACCAACGTTCTCGGTTTTCTAAAACTACTATTCATACAAGCAGCACATATACATACATACATACATTCATTTCACAATCGCCGTCGCCGCGATACTCTCCAACACTCTTTCGCAATTTTCCTCCTCTTTCACCAAACACTGAAATCGATAGCGCAACTCCTCCGGGACCAAATCCGCCACCCGCAACATCCGAAACGAAGGCGCTCTTCGCCAAATGTCTCTCGTCCACGTGTCTTTTTGTTCGTTCGATTCGATGTTTTTTGCTTTTAAAGTTTTCCAGAATTCGCCGTGCGCATCAACGACGCAGCTGGTTGGACCTCTGGCGACGGTTATCCAGTGCGTTTCGTCGTCGGGGATGTCGTAAACGTCTTCGAGCGGGGGGAACGGGTGTAAGTAGAAACTCCAGTTTTCGTCGCGCTGGCCGATTTCGTTGACGCCATCGACGGAAATGGTAGCGGTCCAAGCGCCGCCAAAGTCCTTTTTATCGTCGATTTGGACGTTTGCGTTTTGTTGTTTAGTACTCTTTACTTTATCATCGTCATCATTGTCATTATTGGCATTTACCGCCGCTTCCACGTCTTGCGAAATCGTAAACTCCGCCGAGGCAAATTTCGCTCCTAACCCAGTCCCCATGCACTTCGACCACGCCTCTTTCAACGACCAAATCTGTCTAAATCTCGAAAGTTGACTGGATAATCCATTTTGTTTTAAAATTTGCGCTTTTTCTTTCGGATGTAACGTCGTATCGAACGTCTCAAAAATTTCCTCGATGGCGGAAATCGACCGATTCCCTAGACGAAGTTGGTCCGGCGCGGCGACGTCGACGCCGCAAATCGCGTACGGTTCCGAAACCAACGCGACGTATTTCCCTTCGTGACTGACGTTAAAGTTAAAGTTTGGCGCGTTCGCAATACCTATTCTTCCACCGTCTCTCATCATCGTCATCGTCGCGTTGCCGTTACTAATACTACTACTACCGCCGTTGTTTGTCGTCGTCGTCCTCGCGGCTACCTCGTGCACGTTCTTAAAGAACGGTTTCCTCCCTTTCGTCCTCCCAATGATAACCTCCTCAAACTTGCACCCTCTCGCTTTCGCGCACGCCGCTCGCGTCATCAATCTCGACACCAGCGCTCTCTTCTTATCCGCGAAATGGTAATACTTCAAAACTTGTTCTCGTTCGTCTTCCTGTTGAATCAAATTTAATAAAAACTGAAACTCTCTCCCTTCGTGTTCTTCGATTGGATGCCACTGGTCGATGTCGACGACCCATCGGAACGTGTTTTTGCAGAAAGAAGCGTTTTCGCTCGTCGTCGTATCGCCTTTCCTCGGCTCCGCGTTCGTCAAAAACGCTCCGTTTGCTCCGTTCATTATTATGAATAAGAAGCGTTACGGAGGTTTCCCCTACCCAATTTCTCTTTAAATAAAAGCAACTTTTCTTCACCTGCGATCGATTCGCGAGAGAGAAACACACACACACGCGCAAGAGAAATGCGTCCTCCTCCTGCGTGACGCGTTGCGTGCGTGTATATATTTTAAGAGAGAGAGAGAATGTTTGTTGCGCGTGTGAAGTGTGAAGAAAATATCAATTTTGCTTCCCAAAACACTTTTTCTCGATTCATAAAATTCTTTACTTTTTTTTGTTCTTTTCTCCACTTTGATTTTAATCATTTCTCAACACAACACATAAGCATCATGGATCTGTTTGGTTTCGGGAAGAGCAGTTCTAACGAGAACAAAAGCGCGGATTCTTTGTCTTCTTCTTTTGCGAGAGCGGAAGATAAAGCGCGAGAGGAAAAACTGATGGAGATGGAGACGGATTTAAATGTCATCTTGCAAAAGAAAAAAGACGATGGGGATCATCATCCTTCTTCGGCGGAAGCGTACAACAACAGTTCAGCATCATCGAACAATATCGGTTTGCTCGCCTTGATTGCGTGCGCAGGGTTAGCCGCGTGGTTTTTGTTGATGAAGTTACCGCAGTCGATGCCGAGTCCTGCGGCGCAGGCACAGATGATGAGACGGGAGAGTACTACTGGTGAGGATGGGTTTGGCAGCGCGGACGAGTTGGAACCGACGAGGACGTCTTTTAGTGGCGGGGAGAACGATGGAGGAGGAGAGAGTTTTGGAGAAGGGAGTGAGGAGAGCGTGGACGATGACGATGGTGATTTTGAGGACGATTACAGGGATTTTCGACCGGTATCTCGATTCCAAAGCGATGACTTTGGCGACGACTACTCTTACGACGATTACGACGGCGACGAAGGCGTTGATAGCGGATCAACATCTACATCCGGGACGAAAGAGGAGATGCAAATGGACGCCGCTGAACAATGGTTAGGGGAACATCACAATAAGTTTTTCAAAAACGTGGTGAAAGAGTTATCCATGGACGAAGACGGTTGGGAACGCGCGGCGAAGAAACAGTTTTCCATGCGCAAAGAAATCATCAAAGACGCGGCAAACATGAGGAAAATGGAAGGGTACCGATCCATGCTCGTGTTGGCGTTAGAAGTCGCCACGGCGATTGGGGCTTTAGTATCGTTTAAAAATTGGGTCGAGAGTGATATTTACATGAGAGACGTGATTGATTTGCGACACATCGTACCGAAGATTCCCGATAAGTCGAACTTGTTACCGGTGAGAGAGAGGCCTACTCGACCGTCAGCCGAGTTAGTCAAGAAGGATATCTCTAAATTGACCACGGAGGAGTTGAAAGCACAATTAGCGTTGCTCAGAGAGCAGAAGAGTTAAGATTCGTCTCGCGACAAATCAAATCAAATATAGTAGAACGTATTTTTGTATAAATAAAGAGAGAAAGGTCACCTCAAAATATCTCACATAAAAAAAGACGTTTTGACGAAAAGAAAGCAAAAACAATGAATGAATCTAACATCCACGACGACGACGCGCACACGCCACCGCGACCACATAGACCGCACCCATCGCCTCCTTTCTCTCCTTCAAATGAACGTAACCAGTGGTCCCGTCGTCAACGAGAGCGCGGAGAACACCTCCCTCCTCCTCTTTTCTTCCCAACAAGAAAAAATATCAATGAAAGGAAAAGAGGAAAGAAAACCATCTTGATCTGCGCCATGTTTGCGTTGATGATTGGCGTTTACTTTTACGTCATGGTGAATAAACTGAGCGACTTATTCTTGTACATGAATTGGACGAGACCTGTTGACGATATTAATAACAATAAAGCCCATTCTTCGCGACGAATGATGCTCTTACTCAAGATCTAAAATATGATAGTCACGTCAAAGTTCTTTCGGCCTCGTCGGCGAGAAGATGTGCTCTGGCGGCAAGTGTTGACTACTGTTATTCGACCATCCGTTCAAGCACGGAAACTTTGTCGTTGTCTCGGTGAAGAACGCCATCTGATGCGCCAAAGATTCATTTATTTTATTGCGCAATTTGATGGTTTCGTTTCCGCGAGTTCTTTTTCGGTTTTGGTAAAACGCGCGTTCGTCCTCCTCGCCAACGAAGCGAGATTTATCGCGAAGCGCTTCAAGAGTCTGATCGACTGAGGAAAGTTGCGCGTCGATTTCGGAGGCGATGCCGACGTGGTTGATGTCGTAGAGGAGCTCGTTATCCGCGACTGTTGTTTCGCAAATAGTCAATCTGTATGCATAATATTTAGAAAAAGGAGAAAGAGTTGGGTGTATGGTCAGTATTTTTGAACGTTTTTGCAGAAAAGAAGACCCACGTGCTGGCGTGTTCCGTATTCGAATTCGTGTGCGTGTGCGTGTGGATTCGCGCTAATCTCGACGTCAACGCGCTCGGTTCTACGGTGTTTTGTATCTCTGGCATCACGCAGTGTCTTTCGACTTCTGCGCGAGTCATTTACTTTTTTTTCGAAAGAGCTAAAATTTTGGAGCGTACGTGTTGACTTTGGGCGTGTTGACCTCTTCCGCACGAGAGAAAATTGTTCCTTTTACAAAACCCGGCGGTACTAATTTTCGCGCATTATTACAAATACAAAATGCTATTAAATAATCATATCTCATCGTTCATTATAGCTTGTCTGTGCCTTTCCATCGTACGTCCCATGAAATGTAAATTGTGCTCCGTCGCGAGGCTCCATGCCATGGGTTCGTTTGCCCTGTCCAGATGTGCTAAATACGAGAGCGAGTGTTTTCTGCACAATAAACACTTGCACTCGTCGTCGCCACTACTATTTCCTAATATTTCAGCAGGTTTGCCGAAATGCTCTCTATATTCTGATTTTCTATAATTTACTGGCCCATTCTCGGACAAAAGCGTCCCGTGTCGAGCGATTTGAGTCGGGTACGCGCTATCGAACGAATCCACGCCCATGCGTACTCCGTGCGCAATAGACGGCAAATCTCCAATTCCAAGTAAATGATTCGGTTTATCCCTCGGAATGATTGGCATCAAAAACTGTAAAAGTTCTTTCAGCTCTTCCCTGTTCTTCCCTAACGACCCACCAATCGCGTAGCCGTCAAAAGGCAAACTCGTCAAATATTCCACGCTCTTCTTTCTCAACCTCTCATCCACGCCGCCGTGAATAATGGCATACATTGCCTGCTCTTTCACATTCTTCAAGTGCTCGTATAAGCTCCGCGTCTCCCATCTGTGCGACCTATCTACTGACTCTGAGAGCTCCTGTAAACTGATATCGTATTTCGTCAACTCGTCCAAAGGAAGTATAATGTCGCATCCGATGTTCTTTTGCGCTTGCACGCTCGACTCTGGCGTCAACTTCAACGTCGTCCCGTCGCGGTACGAACGAAACGTCACGCCATCTTCATCTACTTTTTCCAATAAATTCTGCTGCTTATGCTTCGTTTTCCCTCGACTCTTCAACTCCTTCGTCCCGGTGCCGCCGTGGTTGCGTTCGCCGTTGTTGTTGTTGTTGTTGTTGTTGCCATTGTTATTCTTATTAGGGGATTTGCTCTCATCCAACTCATCCGCATCCAAACCCAATGAAAACACTTGAAACCCGCCACTATCGCTAATAGTTGGTCTATTTCTCCCTATAAATTTGTGTATTCCTCCGGCTTTTTGTAAATGCTCGTGTCCTGGTTGGAGCAACAAATGGTAGGTATTCGCAAACATCAAGTCCAAGTTGGCATCGTCCAATACCGAATGCGGCACCGCTTTCAACGCGCCTTGCGTGCCAACCGCGACAAAAGCTGGCGTAAATATCGTCCCGTGCGGAGTCGTTATTTTGCACGCTCTCGCCCGAGACCGTTTCGATTCGTGGAGGACTTCGAACGTGAAGAATGGTTTCTGAACGTACTCGGGGAAAGAGTCGTTTTTAGAGATATCTTTTCTGTCGGCGCTGGAATTTTGATGCGCAAATGTTCTGTGAATAATTCCGCGATGAAGATTTCTGTTCGAGGGAGGAGCGGCTATTCTCGTTGCCCTCGTCGTTGTTGCTGTTGTCATCATCGCGA
>Ga0115556_1001521_pt1 | contig 15896 bp, 12 predicted proteins | sample COGITO_mtgs_1104_5_FD_87282 | JGI IMG/M metagenome (GOLD analysis project Ga0115556, IMG submission 87282) | Pelagic marine microbial communities from North Sea - COGITO_mtgs_110414 | ecosystem: Environmental > Aquatic > Marine > Epipelagic | place: Germany:Helgoland, sampling site Kabeltonne... | reverse complement strand
GAAAGAGACCGCGAAACCGATGAAGAAACTCCCGGCGATACTATCACTTACTATTTATGATGGAAATCTTCAGACGGTAAATGGTAATGGAATTAATGTAGACTTTTTGTGTGGCTTCTACAACGCATTGCCGCTGGGCTACTTGGACCGAGACGATTCGACTTCGCTATATCGAAGTCGTCGCTATGGGTTCACAAAAAGTTACCAACAAAGGGGGGGTTCATTTGGCGAAAAATCCAACTACCAAATTGACGACCTCCAGAACCTTCTCCTAATTAAGAACGCTCTGAAATTATCGCGCAGGGAGGGCGTCCAACCTTTCGCCTCCCTAACCCCTCCTCATCGCGACGCTTTGTTCGGTCTCCGAGCAACTTCCCTTGTCGAGGGCTGCTGCGAAGAGACGCTAACTCATGATAACTTATGGGGAGAACCCATGATTTCGATCGAAACGACCACTATTTCGATTCTGACGGTCGAAAACAAGAGTTTCTACCTCGTTCGCGAGTATTCTGATCTGCCTGAGTGCTATGTGTGCACGACCACTTTATTGGTTCACCGAAATGACAACAAGGGCGTCCCCCTGGTGTTGCTGAAGGTTGGAGGGGGAGAACTTGAGGGTGATACTTTGCCTGTTAGTCCGGCGAGGTTTCACCCGAGAATGCTCTCGGAGTTGCGAGCCCTGGGACTCGCCGAGAACGCATCACTCCAGGATCTTATCGTTTCTCTCATGAAGGCGCTTACACCCAGCGAGACGCTTTGGGAGGACTGGCACGATGAATGCCGTGGAACAAAAGCTAGGAATTTTTCTCCAAACAGCCAGACATCGCTTCAGGTCAAGGTGATGGCTGCCTTAGGATGAAGTTTAGGAACGATTACTATTCAAGGACGATGTGGAAGATATGACTGTGGATGTTGGTAACTCGCGACTCTTAGTGCTCGCGTTGATAAGAAAAGGAAGAAGGTTCAAGAAAAACAGCACCTTTTTTTTTTTTTCGGTTCACCTTGGTTAAACTTTCTGCTTCTTGCGTTTGTTGCCATCGCTACCAGCGTAATGAGTGTCATCGCTGCAACCCAACAACTCGCTTTCCGTCTCCGCCAGACCCTTGAAGTACTTCACTGTCTTTACCTTGAGCTCCATTGTTGCATCTGTGTCGCATACAATGATGGATTTCTTGTGGTTTTGTATGGATGAAACAGTCCACATGTGGTTCACCCCCTCCTCAATACACATGTGCAAGGCGAGGGATTTCGAAAGCCCCGTAATTAAAATCATCACCTCGTGGGATTTCATGACCGTGCCTACCCCAACTGTAAGAGCCATCTTGGGAACCAATTTAATGTCACCATCGAAGAAGCGTGAGTTGGCAACAATCGTGTCATATGCCAGTGTCTTAATGCGTGTTGTAGACGACAGCGACGAGCCAGGTTCGTTGAAGGCGATGTGACCATCTGGACCAATTCCCCCCAAAAATAAATCGATTCCACCCGCCTTCAAAATCTTGTCCTCATATTCCTTGCATTCCTGCTCCAGTCTCTCCAAGCTGCCATCACCCGCGTTCCCATCCAACATGTTCACATTTTCAGCCTTAATGTCCACATGATTGAACAGGTTTGTGTGCATGAACGTCCAGTAACTCTCTGCGTGGTCTCTGGGCAAGCCCACATACTCGTCCATGTTGAAGGTGACCACGTTGGCGAAGCTAAGTTTGCCCAACTTGTAGAACTCCACTAGTTTCTTGTACGTAGGGATGGGGCTTGAACCTGTCGGGAGACCCAGTACGAAATTTGGGTGAGTGGAGGTCGGTGTGAATGAATTTATTCTCTTCATTATGTAGTCTGCGGCAAAGCTCCCCACATCTTCCTTGCTATCCTTTATGATCAACCTCATTGGATGGCTCCTACGATAGTTCTCTGCTGAAGGCCAGTAAAAGGTGTAAATTCACAGGATGTAGATGCGATTCAAGTAAATAAAATTAGGGGAGTCTCTTTATTGTCAATTGTTTATTTTCACACAAAAGATCAATCTCCAAAAACAGAGACAGCACTTCATTTTGGGAAGATTTTAGTTCTGATACTTTATTAACACCGATTACACCTTATTTTACTATGTCACACGTGACGGGCTTGTAACTGGAATATTTCATCTGCCCAAACCCTGACACAAACCCAACTGTCAAGAAGCGAAACACCCGGAAGTTATGCCCATTAAGATCCTACATTCGGGGGTTGGATCCGAAAGGAAGAAGGGACAGTATGTTCCAGAGATGGAGGAAGTGTGCAGTCGATCTTACTACTCAGTTAAGGTGAAGGCTAACGTTGACAAGAAGCCCAACCAACATCAATACGTGCATCATGGAGTGAGCCACCGACACGGCAACCATAGTGCCAATGAGCCGCACCACCACGGCCAGCAGGTAGCATGGCGCCCATATAAGCCGCTAGGCAATCTTTCTTCTCTTCTGCATATGAAACTTTTCCAGATCACCGAGAATCAGTATGGGGAGAAAACCAAGATAAAGCAAATAGGTTCGAGCAAGAAAAACCACGATCACCGCGATGCGAGAGATGAGGCGGAGGTGCAAGAGATACTGCAGGAAGGCAAGCTGTCGAGCAGCAAGAACCAGACGCAAGACCAAAGGAAGATATCTTTCAGTGCCAACACAAATAGCAGCAGCTATAAGACTAAGACTACCACTACCAGGCAACGAGAGGCGGAGGCGGAGCGCCAACGCAAATACACTCTGAACAGGATTCTCTCCCTGGGAAGGTCACGAGCGTTTAGAATGATTCGTGAGCGAGTCATAAAGGGTGACGCAGTCATGAAATCTGTCGTAGCCGGAAGCAAGGTGGCTGACCATGTGACTCCTAGGACGGCTGCGGAATGTGCAAAATTCGCCATCAAGCATGTCAGGACGGCTAAGGACAAGGGAGGCATTGAGGAAAATATTTTCGCCATCATTGAAAGTTTTGATCAAAGCAAGATGTTGGACCGTAATAACTCAAGACAGTCCTTTATATCGCTTGGCGATTCGAGTGTTGCTGGAGGGAAGGGTACAAGTTTTGCTCCTCAGATGAGCGAAGCTGGGGATGGTAGTAATTCTGCTGCAGTTGCTGCAGGTGCCACCTTTGCTACTCACAAGGGGCGTCACGATGGCAATTTGCACAACCATAGCCACAGTCACGGTCACAACCATAACCATAACCATAACCATAACCATAACCACAACCACAACCACCACATGACCAACATGCACCCAGGCAAGTTTAGACATAGGAACACGCTGACTGTGACCGAGAAGCTGGACCACTTGCTCACTTCCGAGGGGGTGCTTGAGGTAGATAATCACGACGAGGTCGACGAAATTGAAGACTCGCATAAAATAGGAGCTCGAAGTTCTCCTTCCCCTTCCCATTCACTACACATGCATCATGATAATGTGGGGGGAGGAATCAAATTCAAGGTTACCAAGCCTCAACGACAGGGAACAACCTCCAACACACCGAGGGGGCGCTATTTTCGAAATCGTCCGAGCGTTGTCAGTAATTCCTCCGATGCTCCGAATTTAAACCACCACACTCACCACAACAGTAGCAATAGCAATAGCAACAAGAAGAATGAGAACAAAAACGACAACAACGATAACGGCGAACCCAATAAGATAAATAGCATGTTCAACAACTACACTGATGAAAACGCACTTATGCCTTACGAACATGATGGTCACGCGGTCGAGAGCTTGCTGAAAACGGTTGAGCAGATCTTCCTCGACAGGACACTGCACGAAAGCTCTTTGAAGCGGCAGCTCTCTGAGAGTGACTTTAACTGGCCGGAGAAGGTTTTAGACAAGTGCAATGCTGCCACTTATGAGCCCCCAAAAAATGTGCACACTGTCATGAAGCGCTTTGTAAATTTGGATGAGAATGCGAAAAGTATTGCCGATAGAAATCATCATTACGAGGAGTTGGATGACAGTGACAGTGACGAGGAAGAGATTGGGATCATCGTTTCTCCCCGGATCTACAGATTTCATGACGACGAGCTGCGGCATATAAACGACTCGGCTATTGGGAATAGAAACGAAATCGTCAGCAAAAGGGTTAACCAGAATTTGTGGTACATAGAGACTTGCGTCTTGACCAGGGACATCTTGAAAGGGAAGCAGCCCCCTTCATGTGTTCTGGAGGTCCTTGCTGCCGTTCGACAGATCATTATTTGCGGGTTTGAACTCACCCGAGAGCTTCTATTCATGATACTTGAGGAGGCCTTAAAACCGGATGATCACAAACTTCCAGCGATTCAAATTATGATCCGTTGTTTGAGAGGGAAGTTGCACGTGACGAGCGATGACTACGCTGACTTTCTGAAGCAGCACAACATTCAGATTCCCAACAGCTTGTACAAAGAGTTACAAAGAGAGGCCAAAGTGAGGCAGATGGGGAGGCAGGGGAAGGCCAAGGCTCAGAGGGGGAGGAAAAAGAAGACGAGGACCAAGTTCTCTCACACCAACCTCAACAGCCTGGCCAAGTTGGGGGAACTTGAGGATTGGGACGACGATGATCTTGAGAGCACCACGGACCTTCATGGAGGGGGCAGTAGTAGCAGTGTCCTGGGTATGAGCGTGAACAACCTGAATCTGGGAGCGCTCAACAGTCTGGCAAACAGCAAGAACAACCCCTTGGGCATGGGAATGAGCTTTGCAAGACTTGGAGACAATGATCACGGGAGCGATGACGGTGCAGGGAGTGATAAGAGCAGGAAAAGTCACGCCAGCGCGGTCAGCCAAGCATTCAGCAAGTACGGGATAAGTGAAAAGAGGAGTGTCGTCAGTCAGAACGCTCTCAACGTGGGCGCAGGAAGACGGCGGAGTATAAGCGACGGAGGGAATATTTTTACTCGCAAAGGCAGGGACATGAAAGTAGGCGGGGGTGTAAAGGGGGGGGTGGGGGGAGGAAGAAGTAGAGAGAATAGCAAGAGAAAGAGTGGTGCCAAAAGTGATAAGCGCAGGCCAAGCTTGAGCCTGGACATGTCCTACGCAAACTTAAGTTGAACCTTTTTTATTATTATGAGAGGTATTTGGGTGCGTCAGTCAGGTCAGCGTCAGCAGGCAAACAACACTACTTTCTTGTAAATTTTTATTTAGCTCGCTCATTCCATTTTGCTCTCTGCATCTATTGTTGTCGTGCTCACTCTCAACTCAATCTCTCACGTAAAAATTTGTAATGGGGTTCGGGAGTTGAAGTTCTCTTCATCTCTTCAACTGTTCAACTGTTCTCTCTCTCTTCTTCGTTAAACATATTTTTTAAATAACTATCGTATGAGAGAACAATTTAATGTTTTAACGTACTACTACAGAATAACTGAACTCTGCTTGCACAACAGCTTAAGTCTAATTTGACACGTGATCCACCACAACGCCTTAGTCATAATTTAAGAAACTTAACACCCAATCCATCCGACTAGCCACCAAAGCAAACCCACAGACCACAACCATGGCAACCGTGGCCCCAATGCAGCAGTCCATGGCCCAAGTCCAGATCCCCGTAGGCATCCAGCCCGGCCAGCAGTTCCAGGCGAACATGAACGGGATGATGATATACACAAGAAGCCGTTCCACTGCCAGGGATGCTGCTTCATGAGGCCCTCGCTGAGCATCACGGATTCGGCAGGGTCGGTCGTCGGGGAGGTCAGGGACCCGTGCGCCTGCTGCGCCATGGACCAGACGGTCACGGACCACACAGGGGCCGACAAGTACAAGGTCATGGGGAGTATCTGTCAGCTGGGTCTTTGTTGCCCGTGTTGCGGGGACGTGGTGTTCAATGTCACCGACCAGAAGGGCGGCCCTCCCGGCGAGATCAGGAAAATGTTCGACGGTTGCTCGGAGCTTTGCCTTGGGACTAATAAATTCAAGGTCACGTTCCCAAAGGACGCAACGGAGTCCGACAAGAGTCTTCTCCTCGGCGCCACTATGCTGGTGGACCTCGAGTATTTTGAGGTCAAGAAGGAGAACCAGTGAGTCCACACGCGAGACTTATCCATGTACACTCATTTATACGTGAGAGAAATGAGGTTGCCATCTACGAGGAGCTCTACGCCTGCCCGTCACGGCAATAGAGCGGACAACATGGTGATTTAGAGCATGTTGATAACTTTCCCTAACTTAGCCAATTTTTGATGATAATGTAACAATAAACACACACACCCCTGTTAGATAATAATTCCTGCTCTGAGCTAGGTAATGGAATGTCTCGTTAATGCACTTAAACGTTTCTGGGTCTTTAAATATTTCAGGTTAGGTCGTTTTTGGCGATCAGGTTATTGCTTTTCAGTATTTGGTTCTGTAGGCTTTTTGTGTGCTTTTCTTTTGTTGTCAGTCGGGTTCCCGTTACCTCTGTTTGCCTTGTGTGCTGTTTTTGTTTTCAGTGAGTTCCTTGGTGGATTTGTTCTCTGTTTTAGTTCAAGTTGGGAACTTGGTTTTCTTTGTTATCGTTGTGTGTGCTCTTTTTTCGTTGCGATTTAGGTCCTGGGTTTCCGTTGGGGTTCTTGTGTGTTTTTGCTGTTCGTTCGTCGTTTTCGATCGTTTGGGTGACTTTCTCCTTGTTGGCATTCTTTTGACAACTTAGGTTTGAATTTTTTTTCCTCTTAGGTTTCCCTGACGTTCAAAATTCACTATAATATTTTAATTTGTTAATATATATATATTATTACCTTAATATAACTAAAAAAATCATATTATTTATAATAAAACATTTTAAAAATTTCATTTTGAAGTTTATTATAAAATTAAAAAATATTTAAAAAGATAAAAATATTATATATATTAAATAAAAATATTTTATACTTGTTTTTTTGAAATTGAAAAAATAAATATTTTAATAATGTCATGAAAGTAAATTGTACAACAAAAATTATTTAAATTAACGAAAGAAAAAAAAATCGAAAATTGTTGTGTAGCATATCCCAACCACCTAATATAATTTACATACGTATTTCAACGTTTAAGAATAACACTGTAGACGAAGATATTCTTCGCATTTAGCTTTTTTAAATTACACCACCTTTTGACCTCGCTTGCTTGCTTGAGGTTTTCTGATCTTCTGGGTCACCCATCAACAAATCAATCTCATGAATCAGCAACACAAAACTTGACTTACATTCCCAATCACCCATTGAAGATGAATGGTAAGGGGTCGAATCGTCGTCAATTTCGCTCATACTACAGCCATCGTTCCGCTCCAAAAACCGCTATAAAGAAAAACCCATTGACAAGGCAGGGCATTTACAAACATGGAAAGCGTCATCTGGTTGTGCTGAAGAACAACCTCAACAAGGGTAAATACGTGTTTTGGGGTGCCTTCGATACTGCGGAAGATGCGTTGCAAGCATACCGTGAAGGGTCAGAGAAGATTTTGAACAACGAAGAACTTGTGTCTGTTGCATTTTCTGACAGTACTGATTCTCCCCCTCCTGCGACGACAACGCCTACGGTGGCAGAGGTAGACAAGGCGAAGCCAGCTTTTCGTCTTAACGATCTTGACCTGTATGATCTAAAGAGCGAGTGTGAGCGGCTTGGAATATCGAAGGAGGGCAACAAATCAGACATAATAGAGCGTCTCTCGGCAGTCCCAGAAAACGAACTCTTTTCGAACATGACCCCTAGCGATACCAAGAGAACGCCTGGTCGCAGGGGGAGGCCTGAATAGTCGACTCCGACGTCACGTCAGGAGTTGGCGAGGAATCTCTCTCGGATATTGATGAAGGACAGTTCAGTGTCAGGGTCAGGGTCGACAAAGCCTGAGTGCTATTAGAGATGGTTTTTTTTGATAGCTTGGAAGAAAACCAACAAAGCCTTTACCGAATTCAAGAAGAGAAAAATTAAGCAGAGGAAAGAGGAGGGAAAACAAAAGAGCACAAAACAAGTAAATAAAGAGCACAGGACGGTAGTTAGCTTCATTTGCAACCTGCACAAAAATCATTTCTCCTATTTACACTGTCCCATAAATTCCTCCAAATGAAACTGCCAAAACACAACGGCCGGGATTAATCCAGACCAGTGTCCTTCGCCTTCGGCAAACCATCGATAGCGGACCCCTTTTTCTTCATACCCCATCCCTTCGCACCCCCGTAAGTACCCCTCTTAACGACTTCAGGAACAGGGAACATGACCCCGCTTTTTCCCATGTTGAATCCACCCATGGGCTCCTTATCAGTACTAAGCTGATCCGCATAGAAAATTCCACCGCTTCCAACCAAACGAGGATAGCCGTACTTGCCCAGCCACTTCGCGCGGAGACTGAGTGCGAAAAAATCGGGAGCCAAGTGTTAATGGGCGCAGTGCCACGTTGAAATGTCGACTCCAATATTCAGCTACTCACCTCGCTCCTTCACCCCCCAGCACTCCCTTCTTGGCATTCTTGGCATTCTCGACGGCCTGCATCTTCGCCTTCTGCCTGGCTTCATTGTTGCTAGTGGCCGTGAAGCCCATGGCCTCAAAAATGCTCTCTACCTTGGGAGGTCCCAGGTAAGTCTCACCAATCAAAGGCAGATTGACAGTGATGCCAGGCAAGTTCCACAACCTGCCCACAGCGTCCGCCTCCTTCTTAGTCTTGTTCATTTTGTAACGAAGACCCGCGGAGTTCTGCTCTTTTTCGAGAGCAGCCTCGCTTATCACAGGGTTCCCACCCCAGATATCATCAAACCCCAAACTGGTCCCTCTGAGAAGTTCAGAAAGGAATATTTGTGTGTAAAAGCGTTAGAAAAATGCAGTGAATGGGCGGAGGAAACGTTCACGGAGCAAAGGTGGTCCACTAGTCAGCAAGGCCAACCCCGAAGGAGCGCACTGAGAACGATAGAGAGTGAGGAGTGACCCCAGTTGACCCGCCATCACAGTGACTCACCTGAAAAGTCCAAAATCCTCGTAGACTGCCACTGTATGAGTGCGCTGGGTCTTCGGAGGAGCGATAGGTGTAAAACCAGTGGCACCAGCGATTAGGAGAAAAGTTACGGAGAGAGTGGGCTTCATGGCTTCAGAGAAGATGACAACTCAGCGCTCAAGATGGTTGTCGATGTGGGTACCGTGCTTTTTTCGAAGAAATAAAACACAACTTGGTCAAGCAACGAATATAACTGTGAACTCAGAAGGAAAAAATCGCGAAATTAGATAAAGTTGAAATTTTGAAGATTCGGAGCTCTGGGCCCCTTCGATTTTGCCAGCTAAGAATTAAATAATCAATAGCAACTTAATAAAGGTACGTAACACTTGAAAACTTCTACATCCCAATATTCCTTCTTGTTTTTTCTTTGCCAGGAAAGATTTAATACATCTAATTCATTTTATCACGTAAAATGAGGACTTCCTTAAAGTGCCTGTGGAGTTTCTGGTTGTTTCTGAAAAACAAATGAATTTGGGATAGAGATTGGTTCATTCGCGCGCTTTATCCTCTCCAGGGGACTTTCTTCTTGGAACTTTCTCGAAAACGTTTTTCTTCTTCATTTTTTATCGAATCTGTGGGCTAAAAGGGGCAAGCGTGTCGGTGCGGAGCTTTGGTTGGCACCAAACAAAAACCCTCTGTAGTTTGAATTTTCTTGACTTAAAGGGGAAAAAGATGTTGTACTAACTCCTCGCCGTCACTTGTCCTCCGGAATATTCGCCATTCTTCGCAAAAAATCTCCCCACACCACTGTACATTAGTCTGCCAACTCCACCTTCAACTCCCACTACTACTAAATATCAAAACAGAAATGTCTGGACTTGTTGCTGCCTTCGAGAAACTCTCCACCGGAGAGACCACCGATTTTGTCGCCCTTGTAAAGAAGGGAGGCCTAGAGGAGCTCTCCGAGAACACCACCAAGCTCTGCTCCTTGGTAGAGGACAAGAGCGAGAAGGTGGCCATTGCTGCCATGAAGACGGTCGTTGAATTGTGCTCTTACCCCGATGCTGAGCCGTATGTGATCCCTACTCTTGGCTCCGTCCTTCAAAACGCCGCCGCCCGCGATGCTGGTGTGCGCGACGGAGCAAAGGAGGCCGCCTTTGCCATTGTTGAGAACATCAGCCCTTTTGCCATGAAGGGACTTCTTCCCTTCCTCTTTGCCAACCTTCCGGTCGAGAAGAAGTGGCAGATCAGGACTCTTGCTCTTGATTGCGTCGCAAAAATGAAGGAGGTCGCCCCTAAGCAGCTCGGAAATGCGCTTCCCGAGATTGTCCCCGAGGTGACTGCCTGTATGTGGGACACCAAGAAGCAGGTCAAGGTCGCTGCCACTGCTGCCATGACTTCCTCTTGCGATGTTATCGGAAACAGGGATATTGACCACATGGGAGCCGAGATTGTCAAGGCGATCACCTCACCCAAGGATGTCCCCGAGATCATGCACAAGATGGCCGGAGTTACCTTCGTCCAGTCTGTTGAGTGCCCTGCTCTTGCCATGATTGTGCCCCTTCTCCTCCGCGGGTTGAAGGAGCGCAACACGGCCACCAAGCGTCAGTCCGCTGTGATCATCGACAATGTGTCCAAGCTCGTGGACAACCCCGTCGATGCCGGACCGTTTATTCCCCTTCTCCTCCCCGCTTTGGAGTCTAATTTTGAGGGCATCAGCGACCCCGAGGCTCGCGCGGTCACCGAGAGGGCCGTCAACCAGCTTAAGCGCCTTAAGGGCTTGTGCGAGAAGGCCACGAACGTGCGCGGAGATACTTCAAAGATTGTTACCGAGCTTAAGAAGGCCCTCCCTTGCAAGGAGATCAGTGCCGGACTCTCTGTTGCGATTGATCTCGCCGCCATTGTTGCCACCACCATGATGGACCTTGACTTCATGGAGGATACCCAGTGGACCAAGAACGTCTCTCGCTACCTGAAGAACATGGGAATGTCTGATAGTGATGTCGACGCTGCCGTCGAGGCCGTCCGCTTGATTGCGGAGGAGATGCTTGTCATCCCCGACGAGGACGACGACGATGATGATGCCGAGGAGTTGTGCAACTGCACCTTTACGTTGGCTTACGGAACCAAGATTCTCCTCCACAACACCAAGATGAAATTGAAGCGTGGCAAGAACTACGGTCTTCTTGGAGGAAACGATAGTGGAAAGACCACCTTGATGAGGGCCATCAGCAAGAATCAGGTTGAGGGCTTCCCCGATGTCAACGAGGTCCGCACCGTCTTTGTTGAGGCCGATATCCAGGGAGAGCAGAGTCACTTGAGCTGCGTCGAGTACGTTTTGTTCGACGAGAAGATCAAGGCTTTGGGCTGCACTCGCGAGGAGGTCACTGAGATCCTCGCCACTGTTGGCTTCACACCTACTGGAAAGGCCAAGCCCGAGCACGCCGTGTCCACCTTGAGTGGAGGCTGGCGCATGAAGCTTGCTCTTGCGAGGTGCATGCTTCAGAAGGCTGACATTCTGCTCCTTGACGAGCCGACCAACCACCTTGACGTCATCAACGTCGCTTGGGTGAAGAACTACCTGAACAGCTTGACGAATGTCACCTGTATCATGGTCAGTCACGACAGTGGATTGTTGAATGACTGCTGCACCAACATCCTCCAGATCGCCAACCTGAAGCTCAACTCTTACAAGGGTAACTTGGACGACTTCGTCAAGGCCCACCCCGAGGCGCGCTCTTACTTCAGCTTCACGGAGTCGAAGATGAAGTTTAAGTTCCCCCAGCCTGGCACGATTGAGGGTGTCAAGAGTAAGGGAAAGGCCCTCATGAAGATGAGTAAATGCACCTTCACCTACCCCGTCAACCAGACCCCTACCCTCTTCGACATTAGTATCCAGGTGTCCTTGAGCAGTCGCGTCGCTTGCGTTGGCGAGAACGGTGCCGGAAAGAGTACCATGATCAAGTTGCTCGTTGGAGAAATTGAGCCCCAGATCGGTGAGGTCTGGAAGCACCCCAACGCGCGTATTGCTTACGTCGCCCAGCACGCATTCCACCACATTGAGAACCACCTCAACAAGACCCCCAATGAGTACATCCGTTGGAGGTACGCCAACCAGGGGGAGGACAAGGAGAGTCTCGTCAAGGTCACCATGACCTTCACTCCCGAGGAGGAGAAGCTGCAGAAGACCCCCTACGAGTTCCAGTTCACTGATGAGAACACTGGCAAGATCTCGAAGGTGAAGAAGATGGTTTCCGAGCTCGTCGGCGGAAGGAAGACCAACCGCTCGAAGGAATACGAGTACGAGGTCAAGTACGTCGGATCAACAGTTGACAGTGGAGATTACCTTCCTCTCAAGACCCTTGAGAAGATGGGTTGGTTGAAGGCCTGCAAGGCCGTTGATGCCAAGATTGCCCAGAAGGCCGGTCTTTACGTGCGTCCCTTGAGTACCAAGAATGTCGAGCAGCACTTGATGGACTGCGGTTTGGACAAGGAGTTTGGAACCCACTACAGAATGAGTGCCCTCAGTGGAGGACAGAAGGTCAAGGTCGTTTTGGCCGCTGCCATGTGGAACCAGCCGCACATTTTGATTCTGGATGAGCCCACCAACTACTTGGACAGGGACAGTCTTGGTGCCCTCGCCGGTGCCATCGAGACCTTCGATGGAGGTGTTGTCATCATCAGCCACAACAACGAGTTCTGCAGCAAGCTCTGCCCCGAGACTTGGGTCATGGATGCCGGACACCTTGAGACCAAGGGAGATGCCGAGTGGATGCTTAACCAGGACACCAAGATCGCCGAGAACGTAGCGATCACGGAGGTCACCGATGCCGCCGGTAACGTGTCCAAGGTCAAGCAGGCTGCCAAGAAGCTCAGCAAAAAGGAGGAGAAGGCCCTCACCAAGAAAATCAAGGCCAAGATTAAGGAGGGGCAGGCCCTCGAAACCGACGAGGAGGAGTTTGCCATTTCGAAGGACCTCATTTAAACGCCACCTTTTTTGTTGATATTTTTGAGGCACTTTTCACAGGTAGACAAGGATGAAAGATTTCGGACTGACATGACATTAATTTTTTAATATGTGAAAAAATACGAGGATTTTCCCTGAGGAGAGAAAACAATTAATTTCCAACTACACCTCTCTCTCTCGTCATAACTTTTTTAGCTTATAATCGTTTCCACTTCCATACTCCCAGGCATCCCGAGTGACCTGCCACATGAACCTATCCCTTGCACTACTACTGCCTGATGGCTTCTCACCCCTGAAATACTTGTGGCATAGATTGTAGTAATTCATCATTACAACGTGACCCGCCCACTCAGCTAAAGTTGGAATACCGACGTGAGAAATTATCGCAGGTGTAAAGAGCGGGTCGGCAAGAAAGCTTCCAAACAAACTTCGAGCCAAACCACCCGGCTGAGAACGACAGGTTAGCGTTCAGTTTCAGATTCATATAACAGCTAGCTACGCAATCGGACCTTACCTGAATCACATCTTGCATGAAAGGCATCAAAACGTCATCACCAAGCCGCTTCTGAATTTCAAAATTTACCCCGAGCAATCGATTCACAAACTTTCGGTCAACCTTTTTGTTTGGCCTCGTGCTCATCGCCGTCTGCATCATCCATGACGCCGACAGGTTCGGCAAGTAAGAATTTATTTTGTTCAGAGCAGTCGGGTCTGCCAAGACAGAATCGCCGGCTACCAACGCCAGGTCTATTGCGCGCGTCGTTCTATCTATGTGCCGTGTTAAAGCTCCAAAGCCACCAAACGACAAGGGGCTCTGTATGCGCCGGCAACGGGTTGGGTTAGATGAAAAGTCCGAGCTCTGCGGCAAATGCAAATGCAAATACACAACAAATACAAATGACTCACTTGTATTCCGCTTGCATCAAACAAACTGATCACTCTCGCGTAAGGTACCTGCAGTGGGCTGTTCCTGTAGGTAGGGAAAAATGCGAATAGCGTTCGCTTGATGTCGAGCTTGTCAATATCCACACCTTTCTGATAGATAGGCAACAACCTCCAGTAGTCCTCAAAGTAGTCCGTCAGGGAGGGGCGGTTCTCGCTCGCATCGAGGTACGTAAACATGTAGGTAGTCTTGACGTCAGAGTCGGCAACTTCTGGCCCGTTGCTAGTTGACACTGGGAACGCTTCCCAAAAATATTGAGTCTGACTGCCTCCCACGTCGGTAATAGGCGTGTTAGTGTAGATGATGTCGCCATCTTTATTTTTGCCCGGGTCAAAACCCCCTGCACACGTTCCAACAACTACGCAAATTCCATCCGGCCTTTCGTTGCGTCGCAGGTCTCTCGTTAAAGGAGATGCATTTCCTGTGCAGTCAAGCAAGAGTCGAGCGGATAAAACTTCGTTCCCTCCAGTTACAACAGACACAAGACCTTCCGGTGGAGAGTGAATGGCAGAAATTTTCGTTCCCTCCAGCAACTTTCCGCCAAGCTCCACAAAGAGCTCACGAAACATCGTGAGCAGCGCGTCTGGTTTTACTCCGATATTAAGTACCGAAGGAACGAACACCTCGTACCCCCCTGACGCAAAATAATTATTGGTTTCTGGTGTATCCAGCAGGGGTTGCTCTGTCTCAGAGTTTTTGAAACCAGCTCTGCAACCATCAAATTTCGTGCCAATTACTGATCCCCAGTCCATCGTCTTATTTAGTTCCTGGCATGCCCTCTCGGCTATACGCTTCACGGCCTCGAGCTCGTGTTCGCTTATATTCCATTCCTGCTCACGGCCGGCAATGCGAGGCGCCGCCTCAATTGTTGTTACTCCATGCCCGGATAAAAGAAGAGCCACTGCCTGGATTATACCCAGTGTGCCGCCGGCGACAATTACATCGGTAGGAGCAGCCGTCGAAGTCGAATGGGTAGGCGGGGGGGTAGAAAAGATGAACTTCGGAGGGGGAGGCAGGCTGTCATGCTTTACCTGGTCCCAAATATTCTCAAGTCGCTGAAATGAAGGCAAATCAGTCAAGGAACCGGCGGCCGATCCTTTAGAAGGTGCTGATCTTGAGAGAATTTTGTATGTCCTAGAAGTTGGGGGGGGTAAGTTCAGACTCGCTATCGTCACCAGGTACACCAGCAAGGCACAGAACTTCATTGGAGGTAGAGGTGGAGGTGGAGGTGGAGGTTTTTGGACGAGTCAGTGCTTGATGGCAAAATTAACCCTATTTTTTAGACTTGATGACTGAGTTTAATACGATCCTAGAATAATCGGTTCCGTGTGTTATGCTTGGGTATTTTAATTGAAGAAATGCAAAATGGTTTATGAGGAAATAAAGCTTGTCCAGAAAAGCTGCATCGTTGAAATTTGTAAATGTCATATAGGGTCCCTTCACAACAAAGAATCGCACATTCCCCCTTGCGCTCCCCTCCCCACATTCTTCTTGTCGTCTCCTTCCCTTTTCTCTCTCCTCCCTTCCCTGTTTGGTCACCCGGACAAGAACGGAGGCAGCGAGGAATCTGTGAAGAAATTCAGAGAGGTCGCTGTTTTGTTTTAGACAGCCACCAGCGTGTGCAGCCCCAGGCCTTTAAACCGAGGAAGGAGATTGTTGTTGGCTTCAACTTCAATTATAAAGACACGAAAAGCAAGTTAAGGGCGAAGATGGAGGCGAAAAGAGAAGATTTCCAGGGATTCGCCGACTTGCCCCAGATCGAATATGATGATGAGATTTGGCCCGGGGGTTAAGGGGACAATGGTGGGGTTGGTGGTTGGAACGGTGACGAGGAAGATGATGGGCTGGACGATCTATTAGAGGAAGAAGTGTTTGATGAGGAGAATGATTTTATTAGAATGATTAATGGTCGATTCCAACGAAGCGGAGATTAAACTCTTCGAAGAATTTGATACTAAAATGGGTAAACTCTACGCGCATCGCTCACATAAGCTCAACTAATCCGTCAAAAATAATCCACCAAATAAATAAAATTACGATCTTCGATGCAAAGTTCCTTTACAGGCATTATTATTACATAGAAGTTCGCATCATCATAATAGTCATTCCTTCCCT
>Ga0115556_1001520_pt1 | contig 15898 bp, 10 predicted proteins | sample COGITO_mtgs_1104_5_FD_87282 | JGI IMG/M metagenome (GOLD analysis project Ga0115556, IMG submission 87282) | Pelagic marine microbial communities from North Sea - COGITO_mtgs_110414 | ecosystem: Environmental > Aquatic > Marine > Epipelagic | place: Germany:Helgoland, sampling site Kabeltonne... | reverse complement strand
ATTACTTTAGTTCATTTCGAAGCATCGCGATATTTATTTCTTACACGAAAACCACTCACGCCGCGACACTTATACACCTAAATTGTGCAGATTTACCTCTCACAAAAGTCCCTACGTACTTCACTTTTTCACGTGCGAGTCAGCAAGTGAGCGAGTCAATCTTTTGTCTGTGACACCTATGTATACGTGTCGAGTTACTTCGCTCTCAAAACCGTCGTCGTCTCTTCGAGGAATACCCGCTGTAAATCGTACATTGTTCCACGGCAACCAGTATAAATGTCTGTCTTCATCGATAAAGAAATGCCGACGAAGCAGAAAATTTCGAATATATTCGACCGCAACGCAACCGTCATCGTCACCCAACGATGACAAAAACGATGAAAGCAAAGCCGAGAGCGAGGAACGCAAAGCCAAATTCTGGAATATCTTCTTAACAGATGCAATCGAGATATCGGGAAGCGGTGTCCCAAAGGTTAAACGTTATAAAACCGAGGAAAACAAAACACCTAATTCAATCAAAAACGAAGAAGGAAAAGCAAAAATAGAAGTGCAAGGTGATGGATTTCTCCAACGCCTCACACTTGTAGGATTGATATTGAGCGCGTGCTTCTTGATATCGGCAGTTCAAGCGACACATTTTGCAACCGTGAAGTGGTGCTTGATGAATCCTGTTACCTTGTTCCAGAACTCCGAAGTCTCTCGTGAGGTTGTCCGTAGACTAATCGCACCGGGCGTGCGTTATATTGCGGCATATTTCTTCGCGCGTTGGCGGGTCAGATGGGCGTTGGGCTTTGCTGTACTCTCATTCATAGCTCCAGCGGTAGAATTCGACTAGTTTATTAATCATACTATTAGACAGAGGCATTTACATTTACTACGCTTATAAAGACTACTTGTGTGCGAGCTTGAGCAAGCTCCTAATTTCCTTCTCGTCGAGAAAATAAGGCATCCGTTCGTTACTCGAAAGTAAAATCAAGTTCGCTTGCCACCCGTTGCTAACTATTTGGTTATGAAACGCATTCACGTCTGCTTTCGCGCGTCGAGATGATTCTGATACTGCCCAATCGTACGCTTCTTTCTCGTTTAAATCCTTTCGAAACGGCAAGTTGCGAATATGCGCGACTTGCAAAATACCCTGTAAAACGTCTTTCGAAGTTGCGCGGTGCGACAAAGCGAGGAGCGCCCTTCCTTTATACTTTAACGGTTTCCGATCACGCATGAATATTCCAGATAGAACAGTTCTTTTCTTTTGCACATACGGTTCGTAAGATAAGACGTACGGTCTGTGTATGTCATCTTTAAAAGCAGATGCGAGCGCGTCTAGTGTCGAACACGCGTTCCCTAAACTTGTTACTCTCAACGGAAGCGCCGACGCATCGAGACGGGCAGGGAACAACAAGCGCTCTTTTTCCGCAACTTGAAGTTGAGTAGCGAGCTTCTTTTCCCGAACAAAAGCTTCGGCAATAATTTCAGCGCGCTCTTTATTCACCGTTCGAAGCTGAACCGACTTCAGCTGTTTATGAATCGAAACTAAATCAATCGACGCTAAAATAGGAAATAGCGCCAACGGAACCGCGCGTTGAAGAGCTAGGGACACAAACTTTGTTTGAAACTTCATGACTGATACTCCCAGAGCTAAGCCAATGTTATCCGCCAAGACTTGTTGCGCGGACGTTTTCGCTGCTATTTCACCTAAATTCTCCTCCAATGCGAATGTTTTTTGAATCGGCGGTCTGACAACGTTGCCAGTTGTTATCCCGATCGACTTGCCAACGTTTGCAACCGTGGCGATGGCCAAGAAATGTTTGGGAAAGAAGGGCGTTATCGTCTCTATAAACACAGCGCCTGTGTACACCAAGGAGGACGAAAATCGCAAACGCTTTACATCTGAATCAAAACTTCTACCAAAGTTAGTTGCCACAGAGAGCTTTCCTAATCTACCTAATCCATCTTTCAACACCCAATTCAAAGCCGCCGCGGCCGGTATTGATCTTGAAGCACCAAGACCGATAGCCGCAAGCATTTGTTGCGTCGCTAGAACCGTCATGCAAGAACTCGCGATTCGTTGCGTGAAGCGATATTTCGCATAGTCCCAATAATCCGACGTCACGGAAGTTTTCTGCGGGAAGAACGAGTCTCGGATGTTATCTATTTGTCGAAGGAAAGCTCGTTTTTTCCTACCCAAGTGTAACGGATCGAAAGAGAAAGCGCCGTTCTTGTTTGAGCTCAAGTCTCGTGCCTCCTCCGGCGACAGTAAACGAAGCTTGTTGCCATCGAGCGCATACTGAAGCTTAAAATTAGAGCCTTTCCGGCTTTCCCAAATAGACAGCGGAATGGCTCTTTTCTTGTTGTTTGTGTTCGTCGTGCCATCGCTCGCGTGCGTTCTCGATTTCTGCTTTTTGTTTTCACCTTTCGTCTTAGAAGAAGAGGAAGAAGAAGAGGTAACGGAGGCGAAGACGTTGCTGTTTTGACCAAGACGTCTCTGTTTCTGAACGAATCTCTTTTCAGCGACTGTATGTTGTTTCATATCATCGCGCGAGTGTGAATTCGTATTACCATTTGTTGCCGATGCGTACTCGTTTGTGCGCGAACGTTGATGTTGAAGTCGGTGTTGCTGGCGGCGACAAGATGATGGCGAACTCATCTTCCTTTTCTCATGCGCAAGTTTCCCTCACTTCCTCGAGCGGTAACGAAAGTGAGAAGAAGGATAAAAAGACGGTTTGTTCCTCAGGATGAAATGTTCCGAGCGTGAATGAATGGAGCACGGATTCGCGCCTTCGTAGAGTTTCTCCACCGCGCATATAAAATGAGGATTGCGTTTGCGTGTTTGTGTCCTAAAAATCTGTGTGGCCTCATTTTATTTCAACCAACTGCGAGATATTCTCTCGCTCTAATAGTCTATTCCTAATACATCTAACGCTTTCTTCATATCATCGGGTAGAGGCGCTTCAAAACTCAGCCGTTCATTCGTCAAAGGATGCGTAACTTCTAATCGATACGCGTGTAACGCTTGCCTATCTAAATCTAAGCCATCTTTCGCCCATTTGCCCTTCGGTTTATCCGCTGACCATTTGTATCGCGGCTTGGAGGTGGAATCGTCCGACCACGCGTCGCAGCGTGGAACGACCCACCGCGCGTGTGGACCGTAGAGCATATCGCCAAGAATTGGTAAACCAGCGTGTGCTAAATGAACGCGTATCTGATGTGTGCGACCTGTTTTTGGAGATGCCAACACGAGCGCTGCTACAGAAATGGGATTCCACGAGCCGCTTTCGTTTTTTTTCTCAACGTTCGTATTTTCTGTGCCCTCGAGCAAAATCGATACCCCACGCGCACGCTCCGTGGGTAAGCTATCTATCGCTAGTTCATCGTCTTTTTTCCAAGAAAAGAAATCGAACGTCGTCCTCGACTCTTTGGCCTCAAGGTCATCTGTTGCAAATGAAACTGCCCGCCCCTCTTTACACTTATTGCAACTTGAAATCGGCGCGTTTACTTCAAAAGCTTGCACTTCTTCTTTCCCCAGAGGCAGAACCCCAACACACAGTGCGAGGTATGTTTTCTTTGCCTCGCGTGTCATGAACTGCTCCGCAAAACCTCTCGTTAATAACGGATTCTTTACAAACAGAATGACACCAGAAGTGTCCATATCCAATCGGTGCACGATGTAACACTCTTTCCCGCCGAGGTGCGAAATACATCTGTTGATTAAGCTCGTTCCAGTGTGTCGATGGATTGGATGCGTTCGTAAATACGGCGGCTTATTGACAACTAAAATATCTTCGTTTTCAAATATAACTTCAACTGGAGTCGTATCGTTATTGAGGGGTATGGATTTTGAATGTAACCTGAGCGCGTTCTTGACTCGAAGTTCGGTGACGTTCAAAGTTTGCGCAACTTCAGCATGCGACATTCGAGCGCCATCGGTGAAAGCCAAGCGTTTCATTTCCTCGAGCATTTCGTTCGCGTGCTTCTGTGCTTTTACCATGATTAAATCCATATCCTCGGTCATCCACGCTTCTTTCCCTACGGCGCTTTCGATATCCGGACAACATTTTTGAGTGTGACGCCGAAATACGGTTGCTTTGCATTGGGCGTTGCAAGCTGGACAAAAATACGACGGATGCGTTCGCTTATTCTCAGTCCGCGATGCGCGCCGAGACGGTCGAAACGTAATTTCACTGTTTGGATTCACCACTGTTTCGTTCCTAGTCATCTCACTACCATCTTCGTCAAGTGCATGGTTTAGAAATCCGCCGTCGGAAGCCATTCTCCTTTTCGTTACTACTTTCTTGGACAAAGTCGTCGTCGAGCGTCTGCTGCGTGCAATAGTTCCGGGTGATGATGCAGACGATGCAGAAGTTGATGTACGAGAAGTAAGAAGTCGTGGGAGCGCGTGCACGTGCGTTTTTATCGCACGAAGTATTAAGCTATGTCCTGGCCGGAGCATCTTTTGAAGGAAATTCGGCTACACATTGTGTGCTCCATTTTTTTTCTTCATTCTTGTGCACTTGTGCATGCGAAACGCGAAAAAGTATTGTACCGTAGATTACAAAGTTTATTACAAAAAGTAGCACGCGAGTTCCGGGATATTATGCAAAACCCCACGCTAAATCGGGATCATCTACTTCAACGTGAACGTCGCCGTCTTCGGACCATACGGATGCATCCCCGGCACCGACTCTTAAAACCTTCGGCACGTCTCCGATAGACAAATCGATAACCGTCGAAGCGAGTTGTTCAGCGTCCGTGCCGGCATCCAATACGAAGGCGCATCTCGAATATTCGTCTCTCATAACGATAGGTTGAACATCTCCATCAAAAGGTACCGTCGAACACATCAACGGCGCATCGAGCAAGTCGAGCAAGGCCAGAGTGACTTCGCAGTCAGGAAGTCTACATCCGATTGTCTTTCGCTGTTGGCATTTAGAAAGCCTGGTGTGCCCGGCCGATGAGGTATCCAGGAGACATATTTTCGGTAACGATTTTGATGCGGGTAAAATGAAAGTATACGGTCCTGGAAGGCACTTCCGAGCTAATTTGAACGGATCCGCCATTCCCGGTCGCGTCGCCGGCGGAAACCCGAGCGTATAGGTGTCGATATCTTGAAACCCTCTGCATAAGATGGATAACGGTTTGTTCGAGTCGATGCCTTTAATGGTGTATAGGTTCTGAATCGCGTCCTTATTATTCAAATCGGCGACGAACGAGTATTTTGTATCCGTGGGGATGATTCCAACGCCTCCTCTTCGCAGGAGGTCTGCGCACTCTTCCAGCGTTCTCATGTTTGGGTTCGTTCGTGTCACCTCGAACAGTTCAGCGGTATCTTCGGACAGTCCGATGCCCACTCCACCTCCACCTCCGCCAGCTCCGCCATTTTTATTCTTATTCCCTCGTTTAGCGCGCATTCTTACGGCCCCGCCTCTTTTCACGCGCGTCAAATACGTCGCATTCGCACCTCTTCGCGACGACGACGACGACGACGACTCTGATTGGCAAACAAGAGACGACGAGTTTGTTAATACTCTCGTTGCATTTAATGAGTGCATCATATTGGTCGTATTCGCTTAGCCTTCTTTCCCTCTGCACGCGACTAAAACGTCTGTCTCGGTACGTTTCTCTCTTTCGACGCACTGTGCGTGCAATTCGTCTCGAGTGCTTCACGCGTCCGCGCTAAAAGGTTTTTCTAAAGAATTCTCCCAGACACACAGTGACGTCCTCTCTCTTAAAGTCTATCTGCTTTTTTCAGAGGAAGAGAAAACAAGAAAAAGTTCATCGTCTATCTTGTGGGACAACTCGATCCAAGTGGTTTTAGATACCCTCACACATAGCGCACGACTACGCGCTCGTTCTATTTCCGTCGCGTATTTGTCTCGCGGCATACACGTCTCTCCCTTTTTATATACAGACGTACACACATACATATTCATCGGGAGGAAAGTACGTATACTAGAGAACAATCTTCTGTCCCACACACTGATTTGTTCAAGAAGAAACAACAACAACAACAACAACAACAACAACAACAACAACGAAATCGAGCGCGTGTTGGTGTATTTGTATAAAGAAGAAGGAGAAGAAGAAGGAAAAGAAGAAGAAGAGGACATCAAGTGAGTGAAAGGGAGGGAGAAGACCTGTGATTTTGAAACATGAGCTCACGTCAGCACTCTCCGAAGGCGTCCAAGCCGTTTGCGAAATCACCGACGCTTTGGCTCGCCGGAGTCTCTCGCTCGTTGGAGGAACCGAAAAATAGAAGAGCAGTGTTTTCTATTTTAGCACTTTTGACTGGATTAGTTGCGCTCACGGCGTTATTTGAAACCGAAAACCAACTGTTTCCGGTGCAACGATCGCTCATTCCCATCAACGCGGACCAAATTTACAGAAGAGTGTGGAACGATCCGTGGAACTCGGGCACTTCGAGCGCGTCGTCGAAATCATCGGACGGAAGCAACAACACATTTACAACGAGACAATCAAAACCGAAAGTTATCATCGAAGGGAAGCGCGATAAATCGAATCAAAAAGATCTCACTCGTTCCTGGCAAGGCGTGTTGTCCGTTGTCGTTTTTGTTTGCGGGTACGCACTCGCCATCGCCGAGGAATCGATCGGACGCGGATTTAAGAAATCGATTCCCATTACCGTCGCCGCTGGGATCATCTGGGTATTAGTCGCCTTGGGTTATCGCGATAAAGGACATGCCGTCGCTCTGGTGACGCAAGCCGCTCGACATAATCTCACAGAGTTTGTCGAAGTTTTTCTGTTTCTTTTATGCGCCATGACTTTCATTAATACGATGACTCAGCTCAACGTTTTCGCGCGCATTCGCTCCTGGTTACAAGAGAGTGGATTTTCGTATCGCAGTTGCTTCTGGGTCACTGGAACTGTTGCTTTTTGGCTGTCGCCAATTGCGGATAACCTAACGACCGCCGTTCTGATGGGTGCAGTCGTCTCAGCTGTAGGTAAAGGCGAGCCAGAGTACGTGGCAATGTGTTGCGTGAACATCGTCGTCGCCGCAAATTCTGGCGGAGCATTTAGTCCCTTTGGTGATTTAACGACGCTCATGGTGTGGCAGCGAGGCACACTTTCACTCGCAGATTTTCCTCGTCTTCTTATTCCGAGCATAGTCAACTGGGTCGTTCCGGCGTGTTTGATGCACCCGTACGTTAAAGATGGTGCGCCCCAGAAAGCGTCAGAGGAAGATCTTGCGAGCTCGCGCTTGAAACCAGGTGCCGTTGAAGTCATCTGTTTATTTCTGGGGACAGTCGTCATGACGGCCATGTTTCACTCCTACGCGCACCTTCCACCTGTTTTGGGCATGATGACCGGTTTAGGATTGCTTAAACTGTTCGGATGGAGTCGGACGTCAAAGACTTCCTCCCAAAGAGGAACTATGAGCGACGACGCTGGGGGAGGTAATTATAGTTTAGAAATGGATGGAGTGCTGAACCAAAAGGATGACTTGGAGTACGCGCGAACGAAAAAAGGGAACGATAGAGCTTTAGATATTTTTAAGCGATTAGAACAAACGGAGTGGGATACGTTAATTTTTTTCTACGGCGTGATCATGTGCGTCGGAGGCTTAGGTGTCTTAGGATATTTAGAACTACTTTCGCACAACTCGTTTCGCGTTTTGGGGGCAAACGCGGCGTGTATTCTCATTGGATTATTGAGTGCGGTCATTGATAACATACCGATGATGTATGCGGTTTTATCCACCGAACCAGCCATGTCAAAATCCGAATGGCTGCTCATCACCCTCTCGGCGGGAGTCGGTGGGAGCTTATTTTCAGTCGGCTCTGCTGCGGGCGTAGGTTTGATGGGTGTTTCGCACTCGTACACCTTTTTATCTCATCTCAGATGGACTCCAATCGTGCTGGTTGGATACTTTGCGTCTATTTTAACCCACTTTATGGTAAATGGAATGTAGAGATTGTAATCTAATAATACTAATACTATAAATACGCTTTTCAATATACGGAAGATGTCTTGTGTTTGCCTTCGAAATCCCTGCTCCTCGAAAAATAGGGGATTATTGTAAACTTTATCCTCACACGCGGGCATGAACACCACCGGAGTAAATCAGTACAATTCCAAGTTCGTTGCGCGCAGTTTGGCGAAGAAAGTATACCAACGCTCTACTCGTCACTGTGTCTCGATTCAGCGTTCTTCACGGTCGAAGATGGTAAGCGAGGAAGAAGTAAATTACGAAATAGGGCAGCGCATAGAAACACAAGAAGATGCTGCGGTTTTTATAAAGGCAGAAACGGAAAAGGGAACAATCTTGAGCGAGCGTGGGTACGGTGCGTGCAAACCGCCATTCTCGTACTGGCCGTACTTTTTGCGGTGTGCAAATCGGCCGTTTGATGCTACGAACGATAGAGAAGGATACATTAATCTCGCAGTTGCTCAAAATTTCCTCGCCAAACAAGTCGTGCAGGACAAAGTAAAAGAGATATGTAAGAATAACGAAAACGATGCTTTGATATTTGGCCTCGAGGCGGCTGGTTATGACAATATGAAGGGAATCGAAAGATTGAGGAAAGCGTTCAGTAATCACGCTAATAGAATAATTTCTCCAAACTTCGCGTGGCACGAGGACGACGTGTGCGTATCCTCGGGCGTCGGCGCTTGCATTGACAACCTAGTCTTTGCGATTGCAGACTCGAATGATTTCATTCTTATTCCAGCACCTTATTATCCAGCATTCACAAACGATTTAGGAGTTCGCTGTAGAGTACGAGCCGTGCCTGTATATAATTCGAGCGGAGATGTGACAGTGCTACCCTCGCTCGAAGATTTCAAACGTGCCGAAGAAAACGCCGTCGGCGAAGGCGAAGGAATGTGTCGGGCGTTACTCTTAACAAACCCGAACAACCCTTTAGGAATTATATATGAGCCAGGAGATTACAGAAGGTGTGTTGATTGGGCACTGGAGAGACAAATTCACTGTATTTCGGATGAGGTATACGCCGGAAGCATTTACGATAGCGAAATGAACGCGAGGACGCGCGGCTTTATCAGCGCTGCGGAGCTGGTCGAAGAGCACACTCCCTACGGCCCGCATATACTCACCGGGCTCTCGAAGGACTTTTGTGCATCAGGTTACAGAGTAGGAGCTATATTAACAAAATCAAAACCTGTGCAAACTGCACTATCGAACGTTTCTTACTTTTGTGCCGTTCCGGGACCGTTTCAACACGTGATTGCGGCAATGCTTGAAGATGAAGTTTGGGTCGATGAGCTTTTCTCAATGAATAGAACGCGTTTGAAGCAATCGCGAGATGTGCTCGTCGCGTCGTTAAATGAAAAAAAGATACCTCACATCGTTCCAAACGCAGGCTTATTCATTTGGATTGATTTATCCAACGAGTTGAAAGAGCAAACATTCGAAGAAGAAAAGAAACTATGGAAAATTTTATTCGAAGAGACGCATCTCATGCTCACTCCAGGTAAAGACGCAAAGAACAAGAAACCGGGGACTTTCCGTGCATGTTTTGCAGCGACGCCGTTTGAGTCTCTGAAAGTCGCAATCGAAAGAATATCAACTGGATTGGAAATGTATAGAAATTTGTAGAAACCATCATGTACCCTATTAATTTAAAACATACACCTTCACTTACTATTTGTTGGCGTCATCTTCTACTGATTTCTTTTTTTTCACGGCTACTCCTGTCACTTTCTTCTTCTTTTTCTTTTCCTTCGTGTCGGTCGACTTTTTATCGTTCTCATCAACTGAGTCATCTGACGTTTTCTCTAACGCTTTGACTTTTTTTTTAAGTTCTTCAGCAAGTGTTGGAGGGAACTTTGCGAAAGTTTTGAAAGCCCACGGCGACGTGTTACTCATAGACACCTCTTGCTCTTTTGCCGCTGGAACTGCTTTTCCGAAAAAGTTCGAGGAGCTCGACGAATTTTCTCCAATCAGACGAAGAGCTTCGCGAATAGCCGCATCGAGTTGTTCGTCGACTTCGTTCATATTACCAGGTGCTCTTTTCACTTCCACGTCTGGTATGACGCCTGTGTTTTCAACTGAATTTGTCAAGTTGTTGTGTTCATTTTCGTCGTCATCTTGGAGACATACGTTTTGGGTAGGCATGCTCAGAACAGAACCGTCATTTAAGACATCTGATCGGCTCACCGCTAACAACCCTCCCCAGGTCCGTTCGCCAACGACAGATCCGATTCCTAGTTTCTGAAACGCGTGCGCGGCAAGTTCTGCGTCACTTCCAGTATTTTCATCTACTAACGCAACCATTCCAACACTCGAAGGAGAGCGGGGCGGATAAATAAGTGGTGATCCTCGTCGTGGAACATCCATTGCAAGCGCTCGTTGCGTTAATGTTTGTAAGAGGAGTGCGCTGATATTGCCACCTCCGTTACCTCTTAAGTCTATGATTAAAACACGTTGATTAATCGATTCAGTTTGATATGACCGCCAGAATTGCGAAAACCCGAGTCTCTCCATATCACTCAAGTGGAGATAACCTACTTTGTCGTCGCTGGTTTTGTGCACGTACTCTGTTCTTTTATTGATGCAGTCGCGATAACGAGGATCTAGTTCTTGACTCAGGGCGCGTGTGCGTGTCGCTACTAAATCACCGCTATCTTTTTTCAAAACCGAAAGGAGAACTTCGCGGCCTGCGGTTTCGTATAAAAGCATTCCGGGAGTTTTTTCCGGTGTTAAACGAACTCGGTTGATTGCTCCGAGTACGTCTCCTACCTGTATATCAGCACTCGCTCTGTACAAAGATCCAGAATTTTGTGACGACCACGGGTCGCCTTTCACGATTGATTGGATTTCGTAACCACCGAGGGAATCGTCCCACTCAGAGAAATTCGCTCCCAAGAAACCAGGTTGATGGTCGCGATCGAGTTCAGCCCGTCCGTCATCCCCAATTGATACGTGCGCATGTGAAAACCCAAGTTCACTGAGCATATCTGATACTACAACTGCAAACTCCGCGCGTGTATTTATCCTTGGTAGCGTACTCACTGCCGTTCTCAACGCTTCCTTCCAATCAAAGTCTTCACGTGATAACGGGTCGATGAACAAATCGTCGCGAACACGTCGCCATATTTCTAATAACATTTGGGCCCACTCATCTTTTGGGCGAACTAATACTCGCACACGATCTAGAGATATTGTACCTGATTTACGCGTGCGATACAAAAGATCGTCGGAATCTTCATCCTCTGGTTTTGATCCTGCCTTATACGCGGTTAACTCGGACGTGTATCCCTTTTCGGACTTCTCGAGCACCATAATCTTTTTATTCATCGATACGTGAACATCCGTGACTCCACTAGAAACGAGAACTTGTGCCGATAGATCGCGAACGTCGAATGAAATGAGCGAACCGCCTCGTTCCTGGTCCAAGTCATCCTCGCTGCTTGTTAAATTGACTTCTCCGCTCGATATGGTTGGATATTTAACAACCATGAATCGATCGTGTCGTATGGCAACCAAATCGCTATATCTACCTAATGGTAATGGGAGCGCGACAGCGCGCTCTGCTATACCATCAAAGTCAATCTCAATAGGATTTGGCGGTTTGTCGTGGAGTGCGTCCTCCTCCTCCCCCTCCTCGTCGTCATCTTCGTCATCGCGGTTAACATCCTTATCTCTCCTTTCTTTCGATTTCGATTTCATGCCTTTATCCTCCTCTTTTTCTTCCTCTCCCTCTTCCTTTTTATCCTTGCCATCTTCCTCGTCGTTCTCATTCTTATCGTCGTCTAGATCTGCATCGCCGAGAGCGAGGGATTCAGTGTAGGACTCGTCTCCCACCGGGCGAATCTCTTTCAGGTGCGGATCCCGGACGTTTTTACGTAAACGCAAACAATACACGGTTTCGAGGTGAGGAAAGCTCATGCCTTGCAGAAGTGCATCGTACTGTGGCTGAAGCTCTCGCGCGCTGAGAAAAAATAGATAGCGTCCGTCCGGGTCCCACGACGCGCATGAATCTCCTAAAATTGGTTTTGTCACAGTTTGCGTTGCCCCGGTACGGACGTCCAGAATTTTAATGACTTCCGCGTCTCGTCGACGAAACGTGTAGGCTATCCAGTTTCCACACGGCGACCACGAGCATTGATACATTCCACGATCTTCAAGACTTTTATCTGCAAGTTTGGTCTCTCCCGTGTTAATGTCTATTACTAAGAGTTCGGCGCGGTGATTTACTACGCACGCGAGTGGAGCTTCCGGCGATAGTACCATTTCTTCCACGCGTCCAAGAGTTTGGGGAGGAATATTCAGTCGCTTTGGCATTCTCCGATTATCTTCCCAGTGTACTTCTATATCATCCTCACCTGTCTGATCGCTGACAATTACGAGTCGTTCCGCGTCGTAAGTGAACCTCGCGAACCTACTCCTCGCCTGCGCATTCGATTCGCGCATAATTTTTGCGCATAAAGCGCTACCCATAGGGTCTTCGCTGTTTTCTTCTTTTTCATCTTTTCGAGGCTTTATTGGAGCGTATTTCAAAGCTGGTCCGTCCCAGAGACCAAAAGAGTTTACTTCTCCGCGTACAATCGTCGTCATAAAACGACCGGCGGGATCTATATCCCAATCTTGGACGTAGTGCTCGGCGGTGACGTATCGTTGTTCCAGCTGCTTTCTAGGTCCGGTCCATTTGAACGCAACTTGCTGTATACTATCGCTTCCCTTTTTCAAATCAGCTGTGTAGAGCTGGCCAAATCGGGATGCATACGTGCACTTCCCGGATGGTTCTATAGAATACGATTGAATATTCGCGTCCTTCACGAGAAGCGTCGGCTGGCGCGAAAGCTCATTCTGCGCGTTGTCTGCTACAGAAAATGACCACAATCCTCGCTCACCTTGTTTTGACTCGGCTAAGAACACCATCGCGGAGTTGTCCAACCACTTTGGCTGCGATACAAACGTGAAGAAATCATCCAAAGCATCTACTCGTTTAAAGTCTGTGTATGTTTTACCATCTTTTCCTTGAGGATTGGGGCAACTGTTTTTGGCAATCCAGACGTCTCCGCTGGCTCCGCCACCATACTTCCTCCACGGTCTCGTTGCCTGAGTATTACGACCAAACAAAGCTAATGTACCGTCAACATTCACTTCAAATGCAGTCGCTGGTCCCAAGTTTAGCTTTTTCGGATGCATCGCAATGGGCATATCGGATTTTTTTTCTTGATTCTTATAATCCAGACGTAACGTATACACGTCCGTTTCGTCCGGCGTTTGTTGTTGTGAAGAAGATGCAAAGAACAGCTCACTCCCGTCATCCGAAAAAGAAAGTGGTCTTATAAAATCAGCACCCATATACGTGATTTGTTTAACCGCACCTCCCTCAGTTGGAACGAGAAAGAGTTCCATGGCGTAATATTCTATCGCCGCAAACACGACGAAAGTCCCGCATTTGGAGATTAGAGGTGAAAAGCACTCTCCCGTAGCTGTCGTGAGTCGATGCGGTCGTATCTTCTGTTTCTGATCATCAGCATTCACAAAAATGGAATACAGTTCGTCCTCGGCGACAAATACAATTGTCATTTCGTTATCATCTGATGCGGAAGTCGAGGGCGCTACTTGCGGTTGCTGAACGAACGCGCCGTCGTCGCCGTCTTCGTTGGCGTCGTTCGTCGCCTCAATTGCATTATCCGAATCGCGCAGGCGAGAACCGCGCTCGCGTCGTCGTCGTCGTCTCGCGTTCGTCTGAGAACACTTCGATGGTGAAACCCGAGAGAAAGTAGACACGTCTTGAAAACGCGCGGCCCTCATTGATACCGTTCGGTCAGCGAAGATATGATGGGTTACCTGCTCTCCTTTTTTGTTGTGGGGGTAATTTCTACCACAACCACTTTAATATCACAAAAAGTACAACCACACCACAATCCACATCCTCCAATAATAATCCCCTAAAAAAAGGGCGACAAGGAATCCTCCTTCCTTCCTCCTTTATTTAGTTTGCAGGAAGGCGATGAAGAAAAGAGGAAAGATATTTGTGGGGTTGGAAAGTTGCTTGGATGCGTTTGGGGGCATCGAACAAAACTTTCGAAACGTGTGCGAAGAAATCGAATATGTCGCAACGTATTACGTGATTTTTTCGAAAGCCGATTTGAAGTCCCTCGTCAAGTGTTCGGAAAGATTGATGGTCGATGAAAACGGAAGAGAGAGACACGAAATTGAAAGAAAAGCTGCCATTCGAGCTGTCGAGGCTGTGCGAGCCATTCCAAAGTTGAAATCGAGCGACAAGAAACATCTGGCAAAACGCATCAAGTCAGCTCATATTTCTACTAGGAGAAAGGAAAGAAATACAAAGAATATGGAAAGAGAAGAAGAAGAAGAAGAAGAAGAAGAAGAACAAGGTGAAGCGATGATTGCGCGACTCCCCGACGAAATCATGCGAGAAATATTTGCTCACTTTAGAAGTAAAACGGATGTAGCTGTGGCGTTGTGCGTGTGTGCGCGCTGGAAGCGTATTTTGTCGTGTCAGAAGAAAGAAAAGAGCAATTGGTACGCCGCGTTACATATGGACAGAGAAACCGGACGTTGTACCACGCGCGATGGAAGATTAGTGTGGGAAACGATGGTAAAGAATATTGCAAATTCGGGTGTCGATGATGAGGAACATGTAGCGCTTAAATCCAAGATAGAAGTATACGCCTTCATAAGGGAAAATGTTCGCTCGCAAAGAAGAAGAGAGATAGACTCGGATTTCTCAGACACGACGAGCGAAGACGATGATGAGGATGAGGATGATGAGATGAAGGAGGAGGTGAACGACGTCGACGATACCGACATCAAGAAACGAGTGATGTCGCACCGATTTTGGAACGTCCGTAAATATCTGTAAGTTCGTGTGTAGAAAAAAGTATGACGTGTAAGTTTTAGCGGGGAGAGGGCAATAGTAATAGATTCTTAGGGGTTGTTTTGGATCAAAGTTTGTATGGTGTAGTTTTTGCTTTTACGCGATGAAATGACACTGACTATCCGCCCTCTTGATCTTTTCTGGCCAAAGCGAGCGCCGCACTAACTGGATTTGGAATTTCAGACGGTGAATCAACCGCGTACGCTCCGCCGCTACCGAATTGGTCGTCCGGCGGTTGATACGCCCTCGCCGAAGCGTTGGATAGGGGTGTTACAGTCGGCGTGTGTGGGTTTTGTTCCCCACCTATCGGAGTATGAAACGTAGCCTGTGGAGATCCCCCCATTTCAATTTCTTGCACACCCTTCCTCTCACCAGTTCTATAATCCAATTGCGCGCCATTTTCGTACACATACGCGCCAGGTCCTGGATTTGCGCTCCACGCCGCTCTGCGAATGCTCTGAGCGTTCCTTCGTTTCTGTCTTTGCTTTACGCAGCAAACAGTACCGACGATCGCGAGTACGAGTAGAATAATAACAACTGCAAAACCTATCGTGAGCTCTTTTTTGGTATATTTGGAGGATGTTGTTGAAGAAGTTCCGAGCGGATCGATTCCAATATTTTCGCATTGTGCGCCGTAATATCCCGAAATGCAATTACACCCACTTCCCGCGCACTCACCTCCGTTTTCGCAATATGCCACCGGATGGAATTCATCGCACTTGTTCACAGACTTCTCGCAGTGTTCCCCGGCATAACTTCCCGTGCACGTGCACGATGCTAATCCACCAGTGTTGCACACGCCGCTGTTTAAGCAATAATGGTTGCTACCTACGCAATCTTGGATATTTTGTACTTCCGTTTGACACTGGTTTCCCGTAAAGTGTGGGTCACAACGGCAGCCTGAACCTGAACCCGAAATTGGGCATAAACCATCGTTGTAGCACTCGACCCCCCCCGGGCATGCGTTAACTTTTACGCCACAATCACTCTGTCCATAATCTGGAGGACATAAACACTTCGTTGGGCTGTCAGGGTCGCAATATCCGCCGTTTTTACATTCTGTAGT
>Ga0115556_1001516_pt1 | contig 15906 bp, 4 predicted proteins | sample COGITO_mtgs_1104_5_FD_87282 | JGI IMG/M metagenome (GOLD analysis project Ga0115556, IMG submission 87282) | Pelagic marine microbial communities from North Sea - COGITO_mtgs_110414 | ecosystem: Environmental > Aquatic > Marine > Epipelagic | place: Germany:Helgoland, sampling site Kabeltonne... | reverse complement strand
CCCCCAACACACACACTAGTCATCCAACTGTGTGATGAGTGCGCAGCCCCTCTGGGTCCAGTGGCTCTCTTCTTGGTCACTGGGAACGCGAATGAACAACACGAAATTCGTGGAGTGGCCAGTGGTTGCCAAAATTCCCCTCCTGTCACTAGTCTTGTAGACTGGGCAGTTGTAGTTGGGATAGCTCTCGAACTTGTCAATCATCTGTGGCTTGAAGAAGATGATGGGCGCAGATGAAAACAAGACCTTTGGTTCTGATTCAACCAGCAGTCTCTTCTCTTTGCACCATCTCGCTCCTTCAAAGAACAGTCCGATGGTGTACATGCCATCTTTTGGACGTTCCGTGTATGTGTCCTCATGCATGAGCTCAAACTCAAAATCGATGAGATCAATCGCAGTGTTGTACTTCCTACTGTAGTTCTGCTTGCCTCCCGTCAAGAAGGCGGGAGGGAAGAAGAATCCGCTGATCCAGAACACTACGGGGGGACTCTCGTCTAGCCAATTGGCAAAGAACTTTAGCCTCTCCAAAAAGTCATTCACGTAACTTCCCAAAGGCTTTAAACTGGCGAAAGTCTTTGGCTTCCACATGACAGGAATCTGCCCAAAGAACAAATTCTTCCCCAGTCCGTCTAAGGCTGCGCTCATCACCACTAACCCCTTCACTGCCTTCTTGATGCTATTCAATGAACTCTTTGCCAAGCTCATCAACCCATTGAACTTGTAAAGCTCCTGGTGCAGCACTGTGTTCATGCTCTCCTCCCTGCTGACTGGGTATTTCAACATGGCAGCCTCCATGTCAAACAGCTCAGGTAGTTTGTTCAAAATATCGGTGGCGACACTCTCGATGGTTTCTTCTCTGCTCGCTCCACCTCCGCCGCCTTCCTGCCCCGACTCTGTGATCAAGACTGCCGTCAAGACCTTGTCGGTCTCAAACTGGCTCTTGGTGATGTTGGCGTTTTCGTGAAGCCCGACCACTGCCGGCCGACTCACCAGCGGCAACTTGTCGACAAAGTCTCTGTAGTATTCTAAATCCCCATCTCCCTTTGGCACCTTGTATTCGCCCTCTGCATCCAGCGAGTTACCCTCGATCAAGGCCTCGGGGCAGTAAAATCGGTTCAAGATGCTGTTCAGGCACCTCCTATCCTTGTCATCTGTGACTCTGCCTCCATAGTTGCACTCCCCGGCAGTGTAAACCAATGCTTTGAAGGGAATCTCTACGTTATCGTCCAAGAACTGTACCAACTGCCGGGCGCAGATGGCCAGGTCACTCATGTTGAACTCGTAGGGGATATTCCAACCCAACGGCCCGTAGGTTCGCCTCTCTTGAATGACGGCATGGAAGAAGCACAAATTAAAGCACAAATTCCTGAATTGCTTGGGTTTGGTGCAGCTTTCGAAGAAGTCGTTATCTCCGATCGGGTCAACCGCGTAACTACCCCCAATGTTCGCCCGCATTCCCTTTGGAGGCTCGTTCGTCATCTTCACTCCATTCTGCAAAACACTCACTGGGAAGTCTGGCGTAGGATAAGTCGTGCACCACAGTCTGAACTTTGCGTGGCATGTCTCAACCGTCATTCCCTCCGCAATCCTTTCCAGGGAATTCATCCAGCTTGGTGCAAGCATGCAGTTCTGCATGACTGCCCAGCTCCCCTCCTTCCTGGCCTTTTCAATCATCCTCTCTGCAATCGGTCCCTGGCCCTGTCCAAGACTGGTATAAGCAACCTCTGTCTTCAATTCCCTCGCCAATTTCAATAACGGCGTCATTGGGTCGCTTCCTGGACTCAAGATGAAAACAAGTGGCATTGTGCAGTTGCTATCATTGTAACTCAAATTGAGGTCGAATTGAGGGGGCTTCATGAACTTCTCCCCGCTACTCTCAATGATGAACTTCTGCACGCCCAAGATGAGCTTGTCACTCCTGATACATCTCAAGATTAGCAAGCGACTCATCCCGGTAAGCTTCTCCTCCCATTCGCCAGCAAATTTGTGGTTCTCGGGATTCGTGCTGTTATACATGTCCCTCCACTCCTGCGATAACTTCCCAAATCCCTCTCTCAGACCACTGAAGCCGTGGACGTTGTCACTGCAGCGACAGATTTCACCCCAGCTCTTGTCCTGGAGCCACTCGGGACACGGATTCGGGTAAGGGTTGTCCAGAGCCACTCCTCCCGTCAGCAAAAACACCCACTCAGTCTCGTCCACCTCTCCCCTTCCCTGCATCATTCGGACAGTCAGCAAAAAGGAAAAGACAATTTTGTCCTTCTCAAGCAAACTTCTGCAAATATTCAGGTACAGCGAGTACGTAAAGTGTTCGTCAATATTCTTCATCCTCTCAGAAGTGTCCTTGCTCTTCTCACTCTTCTTGATGCTGCTCAAATACAGGGTAATGAACCATTGCAGCGAGTATTGGTAAACAGGCTCAATGCTCGCGAGCGTAGAGATGCAGAAAAAGAGCACCTGGGTGCTCTTTGCAACTTGCACATAGCCCATTCTGACATTGTCGATCTCCTGCTCGGTTTTCTCGGCAATTCCCTGCTTAACCTTGATTTCGTCACCTAACACCTTACTCTGTTTCAACGCTTCGATAGCACTCTCGTCTTCCAAAATGTTCCCCTCGGAAGAACTCAAGATGTGCAAGATCTTGTCCTCGATCTCCTTCAGCTGTTTCTTGTTCTCTGCACCCTCGAGAATCAGCTTCTCTTTCTGCAGCTCCAAATCAGGCCTCTCCTCTTTCACAGTGATTCCCAGCAACTGATCACACAAACCCTCTGGCGTAATCATGAAGTTCAGCAGTGTCACCTTCACGGCCACTTCGGGTAGATAGTGCGGATTAGGCAGCTTCGTCGTCATGTAAAACCTGAACAACTCGCTGTACTCTACAGTGCTGTCACCCAGCCGGATGCAGAACACTCCACCTTGCTTGAAAATCTGCTTCAACAAAAGTGGCTCCAAACTCGGGTCGAGTTCCTCCCCGACGTTCTCCATAAGTACCGGCGCACCAAAATTTACAGCGTTTTCAATGGTCCTCAAGAAATCGCCATCGCTGGGCTTCACAACCTTCAAGTTGTTGACCTTTTCCATATTCCTCACCCACTTGTTTGCCTGACTCTGGGGGTCAATCATCAACGGCCACCTCCTGGCATTGCTGACGACGACTCCGTTATCACAGCTGAAGGCGTCAGTAGGCAAACCCTCAATGTTCCACTGTCGAATCTTTACTGCATCTCCCAGAGTTCCTTGCAGCGACGGCTTGGCACTGGCAGGGATTCCTGCGCTCAGACAAGCGCCCACCCAATTGAGGACCTGCTTGTCTCTGTAGACGCTCGTGAAAGGTCCCAAGTAACTCATGATTCCTGCTGCGATCAATACATCACCAGTCAAGTTTCTGTACTGCTCCGTGAGGTTCTCTTTGAAAGATCCCCACCTTGTCTTCTCTCCGCCAAGTCCTTGGATCAGCTGCTCAGCGCGGACAAGTTTTTTACCGCACAAATCAACCTGGTACTCCAAGCTGCTCTTCTCCGCCTTGGCATCCTCCAACTGCTTCTCTAACCCAGCTAGATTGTCTTCGACTTCCTTCAAAGCGGCTTTCTTCTTGTTCAATCCCTCCATTGTGATTTTCAGCTTCGCCTCGGCCTCAGCCAACGCAATCCGCTTAGGTCCCACCATCTTTGCCACTCTGTCGTAAGTGCTCATGGCCCTCCCCCACTTGCAAAGTCCAGCCGCAGCCTTACTAGCCTTCATCGCATTAGCTGGCGTAAATGACTCATGAGTCATGTACTCTTTGTTGATCTTGGAAATGATCTTGGGCGGGATGTTATCCTTATCGTACTGCTTCAGGCTTTGGATAAAGTTGCTCTCTGCAAGCATCTTCTGACTGGGACCCCAGAAGTCCATTATTCTCTTACTCGGGTCATCAGGGTCGGGGATTCGATTGGCCTTTACGTCCTTGAAAATACAGATTGCCTCGCAAACAAGCTTCACAGTAGCGGGCGGCTTAGCCAGCGCTTTTATCTCATTGATGTCCGCAGGCTTGATGGTGTCAAGGGCCTTGATAGCATCATTAAGCGCGGGCATGGCCTCCGCCAAATCGGCTTCGACGTCTTCCTTCACAGCGTTCACTTCGTCGGCCTCCTTCTGAGCAACTTCTGCTTCAGCACCAACTACCTTCTGTTTCTCTCTCACTCCCGGCAACATGTCAGTAACTTTTACCATCAAAGCATCCACAGCTGCACTCTTTTCAATCAGAACGGGCTGCAAATCAGTCAATTCCTGCTGCATTTCAGATACACTCCCTTCCGCAAAGGCCAGTTTCTCAAGACCAGTTCCGTACCTATTAATCTTGAGCTTCACTTCGTCCCGACAGATGTCCAGTTGTCCTTTGAAAGCGTAAATCAACTCCAAATAACTCGTCGGCGTCACATAGTTGTGCCTCCTTAATTTGGCCAAGAAGTCCTCGCTCAAAGTCCTGCTACTCGTGTGAAACAGTTGACACATGTCAACGACTTTCTTCACAATCTCTCTCTGGTTCTCTTCGTTCTCTTTGTCGAATTTCACCTCGCTGATGAAGCGATCTGCCACCGCTACCAGAGCATCCGTAGGCCAGGCAGTAAACCAGTCAATAGCGCAGCAATTGATCAAGCTAGGGAACAACCTCAGACGCTCTCTGAAAGCTTCCCCGATGGGTGAAAAGGCTAGCAAGATGTGCAATCTCTTTTTCACCCTCTTGACAAAGAAAGCGTAAACCTCATTGATTGTCATATCAGCGGCCTTTTTCCCATAAACTTGCTTGCAGAACGGCCTAGTGCTCTCGACAATTTGCATCTTTTCGTCATTGGGGAAGAGGTTCGGCACTTCTCCACTATTCAAAATGTTATTGATGTCTTCTACGAATGCCTCCTCCTTAATCTGGGTGTCGCTGAAAAGAAACACAAAAGGCTTTGCTCCACACCCTGCACTCCTCAAGACCTCCTTGAGGTCTTCTCTCCACTCGACCAAGGTGTAGTTCTTGCTGATTTCTATCTGCTTAACATCAAAACCTGCAATGAAGCTGGCCAAACGTCCAACGCTCTGCCTTCCACTGCCACCTACTCCAACCAGCATGCAGTTTCCGCCGTCCATCTTCAGCACGCGACTGACACGGCTGACGTGCTCGATAGCAAACTGAAACATGACCAAGGGCATGGGCTTCTTGCTTGCACTGTTGTGTTCCTCCAAGAAGAAGTCGATCCTCTCTGTCAACTTCTTCAAGTCCTGAATCTCCTCATAGGGCTTATTTTCCATGTCTTGGGGAGCCATGTATTCACCAAAAAATAGGTTCCTCAAGTCAGGGAGGTCCAATTCACCGTTCTCGTTGGTGTCCAGGTGCCCAAAGAAGCTGGTAATGTTGGCCTGGAAATGTTTGGTGACCATTTTCTCGCAGTGACTTAAAAACCAGATCCTATCTTCTTCGTTGATCAACCTGTCACAGAATACACGCATCATTTCGTGCATCCAAAGCCTGACCAAGTGAGGCTTGTGGAAGTCTTCGCCAAGAATATTCTGCGGCTTTGCCAACAACACCCCTTGCATCACCCTGCTAAAATCCCTTAAGTTGAACAGGTAGTGAGACTTTGCTGGTGTCGGCAACAAAGTCTCCATGCTCGCCTTGTAGCCTTCAAGAGTAGCGTTGACCAACTGCTTGCAGCATGAAACAACCTCCTGCTCAAACCCATTGCTTTTGAAGTACCATTCACCGATGGTCGAAAAGATTCTCACCAGAGTCTGGTCGTCGAATTCAGGGAAGCACATCAAGTTGAAGTGCCTCAGAAGCCTTGGTGTGATATTGTTTCTTCCTCCTCCAGGGGGTCCCATGGCCGTCACAAACGTGCTGTCAATGACATTCAACCAAACCTTTTCCACTAAGTCGTAGTACCCCCCGTTTCCAATGATCTGTCGAATCAGCTCAATAGGCGGCTGTGCACCGTAAGTCTCGACCTCGGGCATGTTGAGATCGTCAACAAAAATCACGCATTTTTGCCCCTGAGGGGGGCCATAATAGTACTTTCGACGTTTGTCCAGCTTTCCATGAATAATGTCCTGGGTCATGTTGGCACTTGTCTTGGCACTAAATCCCATGCTTATCGTTTTGAACTTCTCGGAATCGAACTCCTTGGTGATGGTGTTCAGAATATAGGTGGACTTTCCCGTCCCGGTGGGGCCGCAGAATAACAGACGTTTGTTGCGACTCAACAGTAGGTCACAGAAGTAGCTGTACTGACTCGTGTATTTGCTGCTGACGACAATGTCTGCGAAGGGAGTTCCGTTTTCAATCTCAAAGTGCGGCAGAATATCTTCCCATGTCTTCCACTTGCCCTCCTTAGGCAAGTAAACGAAGTTGAATGTGTCGCCCTGCGGTTGCGGAGTCATGAACCTGCCCCCGAAAATCAGTTCAGGATCCTCTTCGCCTCTCTTTTCAGGGTCAAAAATTGGAGGCTTCCAGCCCTTGAATCCCAAGAGGTTAGTCACACCAATGTGTCCTTTCAAGCTCGCCATGGTTGTGTCTTCGAGTGTCTCCTTGAGGAATTCGTCGAACAACTTCTGTGACGCTGGGTTGCTGCTCCCTCCAATAGACCAGATTAGTGCCTGATAGAAGGAGCATTCAATGTCTTGCTGTCGCTTTTTCATCAACTTGCTATCACTAGTGTCGGGAAGCTCCCAGGGGAAGACCAACGAAAGCATGCACTCGAGGATGTTAATACAGCTGAAGACCAAATTTGTATCCACTGTTGGCACCTGTTCTGTGCATTCCTTTCGCACGAAGGATATACAAGGCTCGACGATCCAAGCAAATAGCTCCTTGATCAACTGTGCCTCTTTAGTACACAGGATCAATCCATGCTCACCCTTCTCACAATCATTCGCCTCTTTGATGGCCTCCACTTCTTCCTCGTTTGCAGCGGTCCACTTGTTGATCCAGCTATCAAGTAATGGCTGCCAACCAAGACGCTCCGGCTCCAAATAAATCATACCGCAACGACTCACCGTCGCAGGAGATGCAACAAGCAGATCCATCGGCTCAAACATCATACTCATGACATCACTCATGGCAATGATTTCTCCACTCATCAAGCAAAGCTTCTTGTTGTCATCTAGAACCGTGTTCATGTTTTCGATCCAGATAGCGTCGACAGGCCCGTCAAAGAGCACCCACTTGCGATCCTCTGGCTTGCCCACCTTGGAAGTAGCGGCATTCCTGTACTGAATCGCAAGGATTCCATCTGTCCACTCGTGACTCACTGGGTCAAACATACCGTAAAGCTGGCCCATACTCACACTCTTGGGGTTCATCAAAAAGGGCACAACGTCAGTCCAGCGGCTATCGTCGGGGTACTTTGCGTGGAGCTTGCTGAGCATCTCAGCCAAAATTGTCCAAGCGGATGTCTTCCCACTGAAGGGATGCCCGACAATCATGAATCCATGTCGCACAACCATCATATCGTAAATCTGGATAATCTTGTCGTAGAAATACGTCACAGGCTGTAAGTTAGCTTCACTGCAGCTTTCTACAAAGGCTGCGTGGAAAGCATCGCGGTCTGGTGGAGGGATTTCCACACCAGGGAACAAATCCCCGGTGATACCACCGAAAAGTGGCACATCGGGACTCAAGAACTTGGGCAGGTTGACATCAATGATACTCCTGAGAACAAGAACATCCTCGGCTACACCCTCCTCCGTTTGTTTCAGATTACCGGCCGCCCTAAGTACACTGATGACAGCGCGCATTCCATAATCGTAGTGACTCTGAGATGAGAGTTGCTCACTGCACAGCTTGTAGGTAGTGACGATCTTCGCAGCAAGTGGCTTGGCGTTCTCATAACCCATACTATACAAGATAATCTCGCCAATCATGGCGTAGTCGGGAACCATCATAGCCACAGTTCTGAAGAGAACCTTCAGGTTGTCGGGCAGCTCAGCGCGGCCAGCATAACCAGGGTTCATGGTGATGAAGGGGCAACAGGTTGCCTTGAGAACCAGCTCAGTCCCCCCAAAGGTAAATCTACTTCCAGGGAGATCATCCAGAGAAAGTCTGAGCTTTGCTTGTTGAATCTGTAGGATCTGTTGGGCGACAACACTTAATACTTCCAATTGAATACGGTTGAACTCGTCGAAGCAGGCCCAACTTCCAGCAGAAGCAAGACCCTTAAAGAACTTTTCCATTGCGAGATAATCAAGGCCGTCACTACAGTTTGTTACCACACATTGGATAGCAATCGCTTTCCCAAGATCCTTCGTGGTCTCCGTCTTCCCGGTTCCAGCAGGACCCTCGGGTGCTCCTCCGAGATTCAAATGAATCGCTCCCATCAAGGTACGGTAGCAACGATCCGTAAGAGGAGTAATTACGAGGCGGCCGTTATTGCCCAGGTACTCGTATGCGTACAGAATGTGCGCGTTGATCATGCAGCAGTCAATCGTTCCCGGCATACCTGTCTGGGCACTTTCCCCCGCATCATTCCAATAGTAGCGAAGCTGTGCAAGCAGGTCAAAGTCCCCAACAAAACTCACCCCCAGCTTGGCAAGCTCGAAGGTGGTGTCACGATTGTGTACGTGAAGGACGACTAGGGCACCGCAGCTAGTTCGAAGACTCTTTGGGATCTTCTCTCGTACTAGCAAGACAGTGCTCAGTACCTCGTCTGCGATTTCCTTGGCAAAAGCACCGATGCTCTTCTCCGGTCCGGTCACCTCCCCCTCCCTCACAGCAGCCTCGATGCGGCTAGTCCATTGGATTTGATTCACGGCCAACACAACTTGTCCCTGCCATTCCTTAATCCAGTCTAAGAATTTCTTCTTGGTGTAGTCCACCATACTGTTGTCGATAGTGAAAGCAACTGATTTCTTCATGATTGCCTCCACTTCCACCAGCCACTTCTCTACATTCCCACCGCTGTCATTGGGGTTGATGAGTTTTTGATTACAAGCCTCGTATTCGAAAGGGATGCGCTCGTCTTTAGCATCTAAACAGGCGGTGATGTCCAAGTTATCTTGGAATTCCAGCTTGTGGATACCATCGAAGCACTTCTTCATATGAGGCTGCACTTTCCTAGGCTCCTTCGTCTCGGCGAGAATTTCGAGTAGCTCGTCGTTTGACAGGAAAAAGAAACGTGGAAAGGCAATCATCTTCGTCTCAAGGTAATCGTTCAGTCCCTTCTGGATAACGTCTAGCTTCCTGTTTGCCTCCACCAGACCTTCGAGCAATCCCTCACGTTTTGCCGTCGTTATGACTCCAGGAACCTCAAGAGTCTGACTCATGGCTTCCCTCCACACACTGTCAACGGCGCGGAATAACTTCCCCTCGGTCGGCATCTGTCGCATAATGTCGTCACTGCTAAAGATGGGCTCAAGGTAGAGCCAGGTTGACTGCATCTTGAGCCAGTTATCAATGATTTCTTGCAAATCATTGAGAGTCTTCTCCCAGCTTGTGATACGCTCGACGAAAGGCTTGACAAACCTACTGCTACTCATAGCCTGCGATTTGACTATGTGATCATCAAGAAGCTGCTGGATCTCGTCGATCCCGGTGAGAATGTGTGTGCCGGTGTTTTTGTGGGCCTTGAGCCCAAACTCCATCTCCTGCCATTCAAGCTCCATCTTGTCCATTCCCTGCTCAAGGGTATTCTCCTTTGATGCTGCTACGCAGGTCTCCTCGATGGCCTGAACGTGGTGGTGCAAACCCAACTCCGTCATCTGGGCCAAGTTCATCGCGGGCGAGACCGGAATAGTGAGCCCGGTAATGGTCTCGATGCTCCGCCAATGGCGATCTCGGATACCTGGGTTACAGATGAGTAGCATGAGGGGGATCTGCTGCTCCAAAAAGTTCTTGATTTCCTCGCGCATCTGGAGAGCTGCGCGCTTGGCGATACCCCTGCTTTCTCCTGCGCGCTCGAGCTCCTTCGCTACCTTAATCATGGCTCTGTGAAGGTCATCAGAATCTCTCTCGGCATCCTCGGGATTGATCTCTGCGAGAGGGGCAGAATCCCAGTACATCTTCTTCTCGACGAAGTCCTTAGTTTGCCCCCACATGCGTTCGAGGGGACCGAGTGCATTCCGAACGCGCTTGATCTCGGTAAGATTGTCAGCACTTGGGATTTCCAAGAGCTTCTCCTGGTCAGCAATGTTTTCGGCCTCGGCCTCAGCCTCGTTCAAACTCTCAACAATATTGGTGATCCTCTTCCAGACATTTTGCACCTCGTTGGGTGACAGGTTTCCAGCATCAGTAAGTTTTTCAACCTTCCTATCCAGACTGCTAATTTCACGAGCAAGCTGTTCTTGTTGCCCTTCAACAACGAGCTCAAGGTCGCGCTTCCTGCTATTCTGGAGCTCTTGAGAGCGAGCCATGAAGTTCTTCACCTGATTCGGCCAGCTGTAAGTCGTGTAAAATAGTTGCAAGTCATCACGGCTACAGCGAAATTGCTGTTGCAACAAAAATCGAACTCGCTCGTAGATTTCGTTCAGATATTCGTCAAGGAGGCGACTCAGGTCATCGATTGACTTAATAGCGTACTCCTGCAGACCCTTGAGCTCATCGGCATCGGCTGGGTCAGTGACCAAAGTGTTCACAATTTCTTGGTATTGTGTCCCCATACGCGTCATTTGCTCACGGTTGTCGCTCGCAACAGTGGTCAGAATGCTGTTGAGCAAGTTATCACTAATTTTAGAGAGCTTCGTCTTCACATCAAAACAGTTCACACAGAACATTGGGAAGTAAGCAAGATCATCAGTGGAGGTTTTGATCTTGTCGCTAATTGTTGTGAGCTCCTTGGCGACCTTCAGTAAATGCTCTAGTCCGACCAGCGTGGTCTCTTTCTCTTTGCGGTCCTCCAAAGCACTGAGGACCTCTTCTTCCTTTTCCCCGTTGAGGAGGGTGTAGAACTCATCGTACTTGGCGACGAGCTTTTGGGGCTCCTCGAAATGCTTATCAATGGCCTCGCAGACCTGCTCTTTGACAAGTAGAACAACGTCATCATCTTCTGTGACTGTGCAAGGACCAAGACTCGTATTCCTTGGAAAAAAGTTTGGGACGGGAATGGTGGGGTTAAAAAGCGAGTCGGGCCTGGGGAAGTTCTGACCAGCGTTGATGATTTGATCAATGCAAGCCGTTGCTTGGTCCTTGACTTCGTCTATGGACGGATCCAGGCGAACACAGGGATCGCGAGGAGCGTTAGGGTCGTACTCGGGATCATCTTTCTTAATGCCTTGGTAATCCTCATTGATTTTCAAGGAGAGACTGAAGGCAGAATCACCGCTATCGTCAGGAAGGCTAAAACGTTCAAAAAAGTCGGCAAAGGCATAAAGCGACTCTTCTGTAGATGTGCGCAACTGGCGACTCATCAGCGTACTTGCTGCGTCGAATATTCCGTTGACACGGTTGACAACCGGGGGGGGAGGTCGATTATTGATTTCATCACTAATGGAATTTTGGGGAGGCTGAGGGAGAAGGTTCTCAGCAGCAATGCGTTGGTTCAAGAGGCGCTGCCCTTGGCTTTCGTCCGCGCCATTTTTGTTGTTGTTTTCACCGTATGTTTCTTCGTACCACTTGTCATACTCCGCGCCAGAGTCAAGAGAGGTGAGGGAGGGAGCAGCATCGACGACCAGGGGAGGTGTGGAGGGCTTGTTTGGATCATGGTCACCGTTGTGTGGCGAGTTCTCGTCCCCATCAACAAGGCCCATAGCAGTGTCGCCGCGCTCTTCCCTGATCGTTTCAATGTGTTTTGTGATCTGAGCAGCAGCTGCAGAAACCCAGCACTCGCGAAGGGCCTCACGAACCTCGTTTGCACGCCGTTCGACATGGCTCACGAAAGATGTGACGGTGAAGGGTAATTTACTCCTAAAGGAGGTGTGTCCTACGTCAGTAAAATTGAGTTTGCTGTAGGCGGGGAACTGGGGAAGAGCGTCAGGGTCAGCGTCAGGGTTGACGTTAACTAGGGAGCTTCCTTCCCAGTCTGCAGGGAGCGTTTGTATCTCCCAAAGCGCTTGTAGGTCAAGCATAACGTCTTCGCACGTGCAAAGGCTGTTCTGCACATTGATGAAACTCTCTTGAACCCGCCCTACGTCGACGCCAGTAATACGGAGAACTCTCCAGTCGTAGATCTGTGTGGGGTGTTGAAATCGTGGGTTGTGGGTTGTGGGAGTGGTTTGGTTGGGTTGGGTTTGTGTTTTGTGTTAGAAGAAAGGGGAAAGTGACAAACAAACGTCAGGGGACGGTTTAATGCTCACCTGGTACTGCTTGTTCGTCCACCACTCGGCCTGAGCATTGAGGTGGGCTACATCAATTCCAAGACTCTTGGCAGTCTTGGTGTTCTTGATTTTGTAATCGACCATGGACTTCCCAACAGCCCGAGTAAACTCCTCGGTGACCTCGTCGAACTCATTATTCAAATGCTCGTTGCGAGCCATGACAACTGATTCGGGATCGGTGGCGTGGGGGCGGAAAGCAAGTCTCTCCGCGATCCCATCGATCCTTTCTTGTGAAAGAGTGACCAGCGGAGTGAGTATTGAAGTACCGGCGGCATTTAGTGCGCCATTCATAACGCAATCATTGACTGTAATTGAATTTAATTGGGGGTGGTTTAGGATTTGGTTAGTTTTGTTAGGAAAAAGCCGCTTTGCAGATGCGGGGTCACTTAAGCACTCACCTGCTCTGTCGAAATTCATCAGAGAAACCTCCCTTTCTTTGGCCTGCTCAAGGGCGCTCTTGACCTTTTCCTCTTCTACTTTCTCCTCGACTTGCTTGCTTAAGGTCATCGGATCCCAGGAATCCATAATTACTTGAGATTGGGAAAGAGTGAAACTTGAGAGTTTGTTCACCGGCTTGACGGTGGGCATACGAGGTGGGGAGCGATCGCTCCTAATCTTGGTACGCTGGGCCTCGTAAGAGTCCAAGTCAGGGATAAATGGCTTATCATAGTAGCCCCTGCTCCCACTAATGGCCATTGGTCCACCCCTACGACGATTCAAGATGAAGACGAAGACGAAGACGAAGACGAAGACGAAGATGGAGACAAAAAAGAAGACGAATGCACTGCTTGTTAGTTCTTGCTCTGCTCTATTGATGGCATTGATTGGTAGATCCGGAATTTATTATTTTCAGATGAAAATATTACTTACCTCTCTTCCCAGCCACGGTCAAACTCTTCGTCATCAGCCTGGCTCGCGTCCGCGCGGAGCATTACCCCGAGCTCGTAGGCAGCCGGGGCGGTGACGGTCACAGCCTTGCGCTGCTTCTGCCTCGTGCTGCTGGAGACAGGAGAAGCTCGAAGAGAAATGTCCTGGATTCGACGGGCCACACTCATCGTCAGGGGGGCAGCAGTCGGGGTATATATCGATCCAATTCGCTCAACTGGAGCAAGCTTTCCGCCCTCGGCCTCCTGAACACCCATGAGGAGTTGGCTCTGAGTACTGGAACTACTGATAACCCGGCTGGTCTCATCATAACTCCTGGAGCGGACTAGGTCCTTGGCAGAGGTCGAGTGGGCAAGGGTTTTAAATCCCCCCATGGGACCTAGCAGATCGTCGGGGGAGTGTCGCCCGCTAGCCAGCATGTCTACAATTGGAGACTTGGGGGCGTCCACATGTTCTGCCGGGTCAATTTGAGTGTTAATGGACAGTTTGGAAGGCACTGACATTGAATGTGAGAGTGTTTTGGATTCCTGAAGTCGTCTCTTCTCCGCCTTGCGCTCCGCCATGGACGCCTTGAGCATGTTAAGGCGGGTTGACGACTGTGTGGAGGGAGGAGCCATGTTCTTTAACTTGTCGTTGTTTGATACGGAGTTGGGGTATATTTTACAGTTGAGGGGGTTATTAAATGGGACAGCGGGTGCGGTAATGTGATAGTTGGTTCTAGGTGATGTGAGGGTGAGAATTAGGAATCAGCTAATTCAGTCACTGTATCACTACACAAATTGCTGTTATTTTGTTGAGAGCGAAGAGCGAGCGAAGACGCGAAGACCGAAGAACCCGGCCAGCCCGGGTGCAAAAAGCTGTGTTGGGAAATTGTGTGGGGATCTTTTTCGAAGAATAAAACTGTCTTCTGGTGTTCTCTGGCTTGGAGGTTAACGTTTGCGCTACAAAAGGTAACTTAGGGTGGTGTTGGGTGGGACAACAGAATTGTCCTCACTGGTCAAGTTTTTCTGAGAAAACACTGGATTTGCGGAAGAATGGTCGGCTTTATGATGAAGGGAGCGATCGTCGCCTGGTTGGTGCAGCTTTGCAGTAGCAGCGGGCCAAAGACTTTATCCCAACTTCAACGGGACCAATTTGACTCAACAGCCAGTGCTGGCAACTCACCCACCAACCTGGATGCTGCCCAACCCTGCCCAAGGGGGAAATACAGAAGCGCGGGCCTGCACTCCCTGGAGTGTCACGAGTGTCCTCGGGGGACATACGGGTTGACAGTTGGCCTCACCTCTAGTACTTGCAGTGCCAAGTGTCCTACAGGCAGGTACAATGATCAAATAGGGGCCATCAGCGAGGATGATTGTCTCTTCTGTCCGCCCGGAAAGTTCGGGGCCAGCCTGGGCGCCAAGACCAGGGAGTGTAGTGGAAACTGTCCGGTTGGAAAGTACAGCAGTGAGTACGGATTGACTCTAGTAACCCAGTGCGTCAACTGTCCCGAGGGATACAGAGGGTGGCAATGCGACTGGGACCACCAGGCAAGAAAGGGAACTTTCAAAAGTGAAGACGGGAAGATAAACGAAGCCGCCCACACGTACCTCAACGCCAATCAAGGAGCCACCGGCCAGCTGGAAGGTGACACAGACCACCCTGATGGTGAGTGGAGTGCTGACAGGTACAGGGAGAATACACAGCCCTGGAGTGGGGCCTGGTATAGGGGAGGGGTCCACGGAGCCTATCCAGACAACAACTACAATTATCCCGGTAGGCAACCGGACTGGAATCCTGCAGATCCAAACTTTGCACCGGTGCCTTAGTTTGTTATTTATGAATGAATGTTATGACCTTGTAATGTGAATATGAAAAAACCAACAGAAAGTAGTTTCTTAGGATTTTTGTTTTGTTGAGCGGTTCGTTATCGGCGCCACCAAGGGGGAAGTTATTCCATCTATTCACCACCTCGATCTCTTAGTCTGCCCAGGAGATGCTGGTTGGTTTCAAACACACTTTACTTTCTACCCCTTCTCCAGGTTTTCGTCTCTTTGTCGTCATTTTTCGTGCTCTCGTTTTGCACGCTTTTCATTTCCGTTAGTGTTCGCGTGTGTGCTCTGGCGGCTCTCTTGTCGCTGATAATGTGTTCCGACCGACTTTGGCCTCGCGTCCCACAATGGTGCCTCTCTCGCACAGAGGATCAACCAAGTTGAACGTGAGAGAAATGAGGTTGCCATTCAGGAGGAGCTTTACGCTCGCCGCCACGGCAACAGAGCGGATAACGTTGTGATCTAGGCATGTTGCAAACTTGTCGTAGCTTTAGAAATGTAACATAGACAATGAAAACACACCCCCTGTTAAATAATCTGTGAGAACGCTATTTTTTTGGCAAAAAACTGGTTGTTTGCCGCTGTGAAACTTGAATTAGTCTACTTAAATACATTTTTGATATACAATTTATTTTCATAACATTATTTATATATATTTTATAAATTTTGGAATGCAATAGTTTTCGATAAATTTATATATTAAAATATTATTTTTGATAATAAATTTAAAAATTTTTAAATATAAAAAATTAAAATTAATTTTAATTAGTATTTTGAAAATTATAGATGTAAAATAATTAAAGTTTATATATAACTAATATTATTAAAGAAAATTGTATTACAAAAAATGTATTTTAAATACCCGGGGTTACGAAATTCTATAGTTAGGTTTTCGTTAATGTTTTCAATTCATTTCTTTAGTTTCTTATGTTAGTTTTTT
>Ga0115556_1001513_pt1 | contig 15928 bp, 15 predicted proteins | sample COGITO_mtgs_1104_5_FD_87282 | JGI IMG/M metagenome (GOLD analysis project Ga0115556, IMG submission 87282) | Pelagic marine microbial communities from North Sea - COGITO_mtgs_110414 | ecosystem: Environmental > Aquatic > Marine > Epipelagic | place: Germany:Helgoland, sampling site Kabeltonne... | reverse complement strand
TCAATTTTGAGGTGAATGGGCCAGGCCTTTGTCGCGCCGCTTTGCTGCCACGCATCGCTGAACCCTTCAAATTGTTGGAGGCTGTGGATGCACGGCTCCAATCGGTACTGCAGGAGGGAGGCGAAAGTGGACGGTTCAGGGTTGAGGACCATGATGCGGGAGACAATGCCGTGTTGACGAAGCTCGACGCCCTCTTCGGTGCAGGCCACAGCCAGCAGGGTTACACCGTGGAATTTCAGCAGCCGGGCGATGGCCGGACCATTGGTTCCGTATCCGGAAGCTTTGATCACCGCAATCAGGTCCGTGGATGGATTTGCAAATTCCCGGACATATGTGCGGATGCGCCGAAGATTATGCCCGAGAGCAGGGAGATTCAGCTCCAAACGAACCGCATGACTTCGGTGCATAAGCGTTGGAATCAAACGTTCGAATTGTGCTGCCCTAGCGCCCTTGATGAGGGTGTTTTTTCCCTGAAAACTGAGCGGATTCGTTGCCAAAAGCTCCAACGCCTCCTCCACGGTGCGGAGTGTTTTTTCTGGGGCATCGCCGAGGCCGTCGAATGCAGGACCAATGAGCCACACCGGATCCATGCCATGGCTGCGGATGAACGAAACCAACTGCTCGGTCCCCTCGGCGTCCATGCCGGGGATTTCCCCAATAATGGCGGCGGGTTTGAATGGACCGGGCAGTCGGCCCAAGTCTTGAACGGCCAGTTGAAGGGCATCCCAGTCGTTGGTGTAGGCGTCTGAAATCAACCACGACCCATCGGCTTTTTGCAGCCGCTGCATGCGGTGGTCGAGGTCTTGGAAATGCAATAGGCTTTCACGAACGTGATCCTCACTCAATCCCCATTCCAAGGCGAACAGCGCTGCGGTCATCGCATTTCGGTAGCCAACTTCTCCTGAGAAAGGCAGTCGCCAGATCGATTCAATCCCATTCCAAGCAATGGATACACTGCGCCCGTGATCTTGCACGTGGCTCTTGACCCTCAGGGTGTTGTCCGGGGCTTCTCCCCAGGTTTTGACGGCAATGTTTTGGGCCGTTAGCAATTGCTTGGCCAAGTCAAGTTGACCCGGCATCACGACCCACTGGCAACCTTGGAATAGGCTTATTTTTTCCTGGGTGAGCGCCGCAACGTTTTCGAAGTTTTGCAAATGAGCGTTGCCAATGTGGGTCAGAATGCCGTGCGTTGGACGAATCACGTGCCAATGGCGTTGCATTTCTTCGGGCTCTGAAATCCCCGCTTCAATGAATGCGATGTCGTGGTCCGGCAATAGATCGCCCAGCGCCAGCGGCACGCCAATTTGACTATTGAAGCTTCGCGGATTTCCACAGGCATGGTGATCCTTGGCGAATAATTGCATCAACCATTCCTTGACCGTTGTTTTGCCGTTACTGCCTGTGATTCCGACGGTCGGAACGTCGCACACGGTTCGCCAGTGCCGAGCAAAATCTTGCCAGGCGTGCATTGGATTTGCTGCGACGAGCACATCGGAATCGGGCAACGACGGGAGGGGGGTTTCGGATTGGACCAAAAAATACCGCGCGCCCATGCCGTGGGCGGCTGCGAGGTAATCATGTCCATCGTGCCAGACACCGCGAATGGCGATGAAAAGGGTTTCGTGTGCTGCGGTTAATGGGAGTTGCCGGGAGTCTTGGGTCGCGCGCAAACGGGATTCGTGGTCCGCGTTCTTGCGTGTTTGAATCAAGTTGAATTGATCCTGCTGGGGCCGGTCGTTCAACCAGTTTTTCCAGTCCCTGACGGTCATTGGTCGTTGGCCTCGTTGCGTGCGGCTACAAAGGCCTGTCGGGTCAGCGGGATGTAGCGGTCTTTCTCTCCAATTTCCACGGTATTGGCGCCACCGGCAATGCGATGTGAAAAATGAGCGGGTCGGCCTGTTTCCATGCAAACCGCGTGAAGTTTGGTCACTTCCTCTGCCAAGCAAAGCAGTTCAGGCATGCACCCGAAGGGCTTGGCGGTGAAATCCAAATCGAGTCCTGCCGCAATGACACGGATGCCCTGATCCGCCAATTTCATGCAGATTTCAGGCAAACCGTCGTCGAAGAATTGAACTTCATCAATTGCGATGACGGTGATGGGCCTTTCTTGGCTTTTGAGGTAATTCAGAATTTCTTCGCTGTTGGCAACGGTGACGGACGGAAGCGCATTGGAATCATGGGAGGTGACCGCATCCTTGTTGTAGCGTGTATCTGTGGCAGGTTTGAAAATCACCGTAGGTTGGTGGGCAATTTGTGCGCGACGCACCCTGCGAAGCAGTTCTTCGGTTTTTCCCGAAAACATGGGACCGCAAATGATTTCAATGCGGCCTTCGCCGAGGCCGATGTGCTGCAAAGGGGAATGTTCTTCGTGTGGGACCATCATGATTGTGCTCGAAATTACTTCAGGCACTACTTTGCACCCTCATGAAGCGCATGCAATTTTTTCAAATGACGAATAATTCGATGAATTGGAGGTTGAATCCGGCAGTTTTTGCCTTGGTTTTGATCGCATTAATAGGATGCAGCCGCACGGCTGGTGAAGGGGGTACAACGACCATTCAGGGAAGTGTTGAGGTCGAAAAACGATTGGTCATCGTCAATCCGGCCTCTGCACAAGCGCCGCATCCCGCCGCAGACCAAGATGTTTTCATTATTTACGGTGACCGCATTGGGCCGGACGACCGGGTGCGAACCAATTACGATGGAGACTTTGCTTTTTATGGCATGCGCCCCGGGGATTACACGATTTATGTGTACAGCGAAGACACGCTCAATGCCGGCGGTCCCGATGTGCCGATCATTCAGCAGTTGACCATTGAGAAGGGGGACGATGAAGTTGATTTGGGGGTGATTCGGATATATGAGGAAATCTGATTGATGAACAGGTGCATTGTTTTTCTCGTTTTAGGTGCAGTGATCAGCACGGCGCAAGCACAATACACCGATATCGGGGGTTGGGCGGGCCTAACCGTGGAGCAAAAAGTCAAAAAGGATTGGAGCTGGTCATTGAAGTGGGAGAACCGATGGGCCATGGCGGGAACGTGGCACGACCGGGGATTTGTAAACGCCGGCGTCGCCTACAAGTTGAATAAGATGTGGAGCGCAGAGGCCCAATGGCGCTGGGTCGAGCGCCAGAGAGACGCAGGGTTTTATGAGTCAGTTCGACGCTTTGCCGTTCGACTCGATGGAAAGGCCAAAAGAGGCCCGGGCCAGTGGAAATGGCGCTTGATGACCACGAAGGCATGGAATCCAATGACGGGAATGGAGGGCAATGCAGTTTCGGGAGACTTGGTTCAGCGTTTCCGTTTGGGGTATGCATGGAGCCCAAGCAATTCGTGGTCATTGGTGCCGAGCTATGAAGTTTTCATGAAGGACATGGCGGGTGGTTCAGCAGAATTAAGCAGCCGTTTTCAATTGCAATTGAAACGTGAGATCAATAAGCAGTGGACGGTGGGAACGGCCTACGTCTGGTCCGATGAATGGCAATCAGCAGACCCATGGGATGAACACGTGATTCGACTGAATGTCACTTGGCGGCTGCCCGACGTTAAAGGAAAGGACCGAAAAGGAAAGGACCGAAAGAAGACCATTCCTCCGGCGCGGGTTTATTCTTCGAATGGAAAGCGTTGGTCGCCTCAACGGCAATCGGTGGGGAGGTGCAACAGCGCCCAGATTTACCTGTCCGAAGTGCACGCCAAGGGCGACCCGGCAGATTACATAGAAGTGCGCAATGCGGCGCAGGAACCATGCGATTTGGAAGGGTGGGAGTTGACGGACAATCAGGAGCAGCCAGGACTGGTCTTTGGGACAATGATTTTGCCTTCGGGAGGTTGTTGGCTGGGTTATGAATCGGGCAAGGGATCGTTTTCTTTTGGAATTTCTGCAGAGTCGGAAATCATTTATTTGAAAATTCCATCGGGAGAGGTGCGCTCTTGGACGCTGCCGCTTGCAGAGAAAAAACGGTCTGTATCCTTTGATATGCTTGGGAATAATTGGTTTTCAGCACCTTCTCCGGGCAGTGCCAACCCCGACGACTCAAGCGACTAATCAGTTTTGTCCACAAGATGTCTTGGGTTGTAAACATCCGTTTGCTATCTTCGCACCCCCAATTTTGGGGAGAATTCGAACATTCAAAACATTGAGCTGTGGATACTTTGAGCTACAAAACCCGCTCCATCAATAAGGAGAACGCCGACAAGAAGTGGTTGGTCGTTGATGCTGAAGGCCAAACTTTGGGCCGATTGGCATCCGAAGTTGCTAAGCGATTGCGTGGAAAGCACAAGCCGAATTTTACACCCCATGCCGACTGTGGCGACTTCGTGATTGTGGTCAATGCAGAGAAGGTTGTTTTGACAGGAAAGAAGTGGGAGCAAAAGGAATACATCCGTTACACGGGTTATCCAGGTGGTCAGCGAAAGCGCACAGCCATTGAGCAATTGAAGCGAAAGCCTTTTGCCTTGGTCGAGGACGCGGTCCGCGGCATGCTGCCAAAGAATACACTCGGACGAGAAATTTTCCGCAACCTGCACGTATATGTAGGCCCGGATCACAAACATGATGCTCAACAGCCTGAGCAATTCACATTGAACGCTTGATTCAAGCTTGATCATTACATCGAATGGAAGTCATCAACACATCTGGCCGAAGAAAGACCGCAGTTGCGCGTTTGTACTTGAAGCCCGGAAAAGGAAACGTTACTGTGAACAAGCGGGACGTGGCGTCTTACTTCAGCACCTCCGTGTTGCAGTACAAAATTAATCAGCCGTTCATGCTGACCGAGACGATCGGTCAATACGACGTTCAAGTGAACGTTGATGGCGGTGGCATCACCGGACAAGCGGAAGCAGTCCGATTGGCGATTTCAAAAGCCTTGATCGAAATCAACCCAGACTGGAAGTCTGCGTTGAAGCAAGTAGGCCTCACCACTCGTGATCCACGAATGGTTGAGCGTAAGAAATTCGGTCAGAAGAAAGCACGTAAGAAGTCGCAGTTCTCTAAGCGTTAATCGAATCGATCAGAACATTATAATTTGTTTAGCATCCAAATTCTTTGGACTCGCGCATTCTGCGGCTACCAGAGAATTGCTTAAACCAGGAAAGTAAACATGGAAAACACAACCTTCGAGCAAATGCTCCAAGCCGGAGTTCACTTCGGCCACCTCAAGCGCAAGTGGAACCCGCACATGGCGCCGTACATCTTCACAGAGAAGAAAGGCATTCACATCATTGACTTGCACAAAACAGGCGTGAAGCTTGACGAGGCAGCAGCAGCAATGAAGCAAATCGCCAAGAGCGGAAAGAAAATCTTGTTCGTTGCAACGAAGAAGCAAGCCAAAGAAATTGTCGCGGAGCGCGTGAAGGCAGTAGGCATGCCCTATGTCACGGAACGTTGGTCGGGAGGTATGTTGACGAACTTTGCCACGATCCGAAAGGCGGTGCGCAAGATGTCGCAGATCGACAAAATGGAGCAGGACGGTACGCTGAACACCATGTCCAAGCGTGAGCGCTTGCAAGTCAGCCGTCAGCGTGCGAAATTGGAAAAGAACCTCGGTTCCATCTCTGATTTGAACCGCACCCCTTCTGCGATTTTCATTGTCGACGTTGTAAAGGAGAACATTGCGCTTGCTGAGGCACGCAAACTAGGCATCCCTGTATTTGCCATGGTGGACACCAACTCGGACCCACGTCCGGTTGATTTCCCCATTCCAGCCAATGACGACGCGAGTCGATCCATCGCTTTGGTATTGGATGTTTTGGTTCAAGCCGTAGCGGAAGGATTGCAAGACCGCAAAGCGGACAAAGATCAGGCAGACGCGCATGCAGCGGCTAAGAAAGCAACAGCAGAAGCGGCGAAAGCGGAAGCACCCGCTGAAGCACAGGCTGAAGTTCCTGCTGAAGCGCCGGCTGAAGCACCGGCTGAAGCTCCCGCGCTAGCAGAGGAAGCTCCAGCAGCAGAGGACAAGTCAGACGAAAAGAAGGCCTAACCCTTTTTGATTTAGAACCCGCGGCGGTTGGTAAGCCGTCGCAAATAACCATTTCATATGAGCATTACAGCTGCAGAAGTGAACAAGCTCCGTAAGCATACGGGAGCAGGCATGATGGATTGTAAGAAAGCCCTGACAGAAGCAGAAGGTGATTTTGACAAGGCCATTGAAATCCTTCGATTGAAGGGACAAAAGGTTGCTGCCAAGCGCGGTGATCGTGAAACAGGCGAAGGAGCGATTTTGGCGAGCACGAACGGTGCTGGCGATTTCGGTGCCTTGATTGGCTTGAACTGTGAAACGGATTTTGTTGCAAAGAATGAAGAGTTCGTTGCAGTGGCGCAGAGCATTTTGGACGTAGCCTTGAACGGTCAATTGACTTCCAAAGATGAGCTTTTGGCACAAACGTTCCCAGGTGAGAGCATTACCATTGCAGAGAAAATTACAGAGCAAATCGGTAAAATTGGTGAGAAGATTGAAATCGGATCTTTTGACACCCTCGCGGGCGCTCAAGTATCTGCTTACATCCACCCTGGAAACCGATTGGCAACGTTGGTTGCATTTGACGGCAATGTTGGCGATGGCGGACGTGATGTCGCGATGCAGGCAGCTGCGATGGCTCCCGTCGCTTTGGATGAGTCAACCATTCCTGCAGATCTCATTGAGAAGGAACGGGCAATTGGTAAGGAATTGGCGATTCAAGAAGGCAAGCCAGAAGAGATGGCCGCTAAGATTGCTGAAGGCCGCTTGAAGAAGTGGTTTAAGGAGGCGACACTGGTGAATCAAGCGTTCATCAAAGACGGAAAGATGAACATTGCACAATACGTTGACTCGTTGAGCAGCGGTGCGAAGGCCACGGGATTCTGCCGAGCAGCGCTCGACTGAACCACCGGAAATAAGATTGAAATTGCAGAGGGCGATCCAATTGGGTCGCCCTTTCTTTTTTCTGTACGCCACGTGAAGGAATATTGCGGATATTTGTACCCGCAATGAAGTACAAAAGAATCCTCCTAAAGCTCAGCGGCGAGGCCCTCATGGGTCAAAAGCAATTTGGCATTGACAATGAGCGCTTGAAGCAATACGCTGACGAAATCAAAACGATTGTGGATGCAGGGCTCGAAGTGGCCATTGTCATAGGCGGTGGCAACATTTTCCGAGGCGTTCAAGCGGAGGAAGGAGGAATGGAACGGACCCAAGGGGATTACATGGGCATGTTGGCGACGGTGATCAATTCCATGGCCTTGCAAAGTGCTTTGGAGAGCGCAGGGATGGACACCCGATTGCAATCAGCCATTGAGTTGAAGCAAATCGCGGAGCCCTTCATTCGGCGTCGAGCAGTGCGTCACTTGGAAAAAGGACGCGTGGTAATTTTCGGTGGTGGAACCGGCAACCCTTTTTTTACAACCGACTCCGCGGCTTCTTTGCGGGCAATTGAAATCGATGCGGATGTGATTTTGAAAGGAACGCGCGTCGATGGCATTTATAGCGCGGACCCGGAGAAGGACGCAAATGCGGTGAAATACGACACCATTACGTTCGATGAAGTGTATTCCAAAGGACTCAAAGTGATGGATTTGACAGCGATTACATTGTGCAACGAGAATAAGTTGCCCATCGTCGTATTCGACATGAACAAATCGGGCAACCTCAAACGCTTGATTTCAGGCGAAGATGTAGGTACTTTGGTAAACCATTAATGGCAAGGTCATGACAGAGGAAATTCAAATGGCGTTAGACATGGCGCGTGAAGCCATGGACAAGGGCATCAAGCACATGGAGTCGGAACTTCAGAAAATTCGCGCAGGCAAGGCACATCCCGCCATGTTGGACAGTGTGAAAGTAGAATATTACGGGTCCATGACACCGTTGAGTCAAGTTTCCAATGTGAATTCAGCGGATGCGCGCACCCTAACCGTTCAGGTCTGGGAAAAGGACATGCTTGATCCGGTCGCAACGGCCATCATCAATGCCAATTTGGGCCTCAATCCGATGAACAATGGCGAGTCCATCCTCATCAACATTCCCCCGCTCACGGAAGAGCGTCGGCGCGACTTGACCAAGCGGGCGCGTTCAGAGGGAGAGCACGCGCGGGTTTCGGTTCGCAATGCGCGCAAAGAAGCGAACGATTTCATCAAAGCGGCCAAATCCGATGGCCTCAGTGAAGATTTAGCGAAAGACGGAGAGAACGAGGTGCAAAAACTCACCGATCAATTCATCAAAAAAATTGATGAAGTCTTGTCTGCGAAAGAAGCAGACATCATGACTGTATAACGACGGTTTTCTGAATCGAGCGATTCAAGCCTTGAACTCCTGCGCAACTGCGCGCGCCTCAGAATCGGAGGCAATCAAAGCCTCCAAATCGGGTTTTTGCTGCCAAGAGACAGTAGCAAGTGCATGCTCGAGAATGTCGGTCATTCCCGTGAACGAAACCTCATCGGACAGAAAACGAGCCACAGCGATCTCGTTAGCGGCATTGAGAACCGCTGCCGCGTTGCCGCCTTTGTTGCCCGCATCGAAGGCCAACTGCAGATTCCGAAAGGCTTCCAAATCGGGCTGTTCAAACGTGAGTTGCGGATAATCCATGAAGCTGAATCGGTCAAATGCATTCGGCAAGCGGTGGGGGTAGCCCAAGGCATACTGGATGGGCAGTTTCATGTCCGGTAAGCCCAATTGAGCTTTGATTGAACCATCTTGAAATTGGACACAGCTGTGCACAATGCTTTGCGGATGAACGACCACATCGATTTGGTCCATGCGCAAATCGAACAGCCATTTGGCCTCAATAACCTCGAGTCCTTTGTTCATCATGGACGCGCTGTCGATGGTAATTTTGGCTCCCATGTCCCAATTGGGATGCTTCAAGGCTTGTGCTTTGGTCACGGCTTCCAACTGAGAGCGGTTCATTCCGCGAAACGGTCCACCGGAAGCAGTGAGAATGATTTTCTCAATCGGGTTCAGTACTTCGCCCGCCAAACATTGATAGATCGCGCTGTGCTCTGAATCCACAGGGTGAATATCTACACCAGCCTGAAGAGCGGCCGCCATCACCAATTCGCCTGCCACAACGAGTGTCTCTTTGTTGGCAAGTGCAATGTCTTTGCCGGCTCGGATGGCGCGCAAGGTGGGCCGCAATCCAGCAGCTCCAACCAGCGCCGTCAGCACCATATTCACCCCTTCCATTTCCACCACTTGTTCCAGGGCCTCTGGGCCAGCATAAACTTTGATGCCTTCGTCGAACAATGTGGCATTGACCTCTTGGAATAATTCTCGTTGACCAATGACAACGGCATTGGGGCGAAACTCAAGGGCTTGCGCAATGAGCAGGTCGGCGTTGCGGTGCGCCGAAAGCACTTCGACATGCAGCCGATCTTCTTGTTCACGGATCACGTCGAGCGCCTGGGTTCCGATGGAACCGGTGCTTCCTAAAATCGCGATGCCACGGGTTGTGTCAGAATCGCTCACAAGAAACCGAGTTCGAGTTTTGCTTCTTCACTCATCATGTCTTGCGTCCAGGGCGGTTCGAAAACAATATTGACTTTCGCTCCGGTAGCCCCTTCGATTTTCCCGACCTTTTCCTCGACATCTGCCGGTAAACTTTCCGCAACGGGACAGTTGGGGGAGGTCAGGGTCATTTCGATATGAACGAAGCCGTCTTCGGTGATTTTCACTTCATAGATGAGACCTAGCTCATAAATGTCGACCGGAATTTCCGGGTCAAAGATGGACTTGAGGACCTCAATGACGGTGGATTGTTGAAAGGGTGCGGGCATGGTAATGATCCTTAATTCGCAGGGTTAAACCAACCCTCGACTTCTTCTTTAGAAAGGGCAGGTAAGTCCAATTTGTTCTTTTTTCGAAAGCCATTGAGCTTCTCTCGTAATCCAGCGGGCTTGACGCCTTCCATTGCAGCAGGGGATTCGTAGCCCGCAGCAATCACATGTTCCACCCATGAAGGTGAAATTCCCATGGCTTCAAGCCCTGCCATGTCGGGACCGGATTCAAATACCTCTGGCCGCATTTGTGGGAATAACAGCACCTCTTGAATCGAAGTTTGATCCGTGAGCATCATGACCAGTCGGTCAATCCCGATTCCGATTCCGCTGGTGGGAGGCATTCCATACTCCAAAGCCCGCAAGAAATCCTGGTCGATGAACATCGCCTCATCATCCCCGCGTTCGCTCAAGGCCAACTGATCTTCAAAGCGCTGGCGTTGGTCGTCCGGATCGTTGAGCTCGCTGTATGCGTTGGCTACTTCCGTGCCATTGATCATCAATTCAAAACGCTCCGTGTAAGCGGGGTTGTCGCGATGCACCTTGGTCAACGGAGACATCTCAACGGGGTAATCCATGATGAAGGTTGGCTGCACAAAGTGATGTTCGCACTTCTCACCGAAGAGTTCGTCGATCAGTTTTCCCTTGCCCATAGAAGCGTCTGTTTCCAGGCCGACACTTTCGCAAGCCGCACGAAGCTGTTCTTCGTTCTTTCCATCGATGTCAATCCCGGTGTGTTTCCGGATGGCATCGCGCATACTGATGCGTTGGTAAGGAGGCGCGAAATCGATGTCAACGCCGTTCAAATTGGCTTTGGCACCCCCGTGAACGGCCTGGCAAATGTTCGCCAGAAGCTGCTCGGTGGTTTCCATCATCCAGTGGTAATCTTTGTAGGCAACGTAGAGTTCCAGAACCGTGAATTCCGGGTTGTGGGTGCGGTCCATTCCTTCGTTGCGGAAGTTCCGAGAGAATTCAAACACACCTTCGAATCCTCCGACGATCAAGCGCTTCAGATAGAGCTCATTGGCAATGCGCAAATAAAGCGTGCTGTCCAATGCGTTGTGGTGGGTGATGAATGGCCGGGCGGCGGCCCCTCCAGGAATGGTTTGCAGCACGGGCGTATCCACCTCCAACCACCCTTGCTGGTCGAATGATTCGCGGATGGTGCGGATGATTTGCGAACGGGCTTCGAAGGTTTTTTTCACGGCTGGATTCACCACTAAGTCGACGTACCGCATGCGGTACCGCAATTCGGGATCAGTGAAGGCGTCGTGTACTTTTCCATCTTCGTCCACTTTGACGGAGGGCAGTGGTTTGAGTGATTTTGACAGCACGGTGAGCGACTTCACTTTCACGCTTTGCTCACCGGTTTTGGTCGTAAAAGTGGTGCCTTGGACACCGATGAAATCACCGCGGTCAAGGAGCTTCTTGAAGACGTCGTTGTACATGGACTTGTCTTCTCCCGGGCACATCTCATCCCGGTTGAGGTAAAGCTGTGCAGTGCCCGCGCTGTCTTGCAGCACCGCAAAAGAGGCCTTTCCCATGATCCGGCGGTTCATCAGACGCCCCGCTAACGTCACCTCCATGCCATCTTCAAAGGATTCAGCCAAGGCATTGGATCTGTGGGTTGCCACAAACTCTGCTGCGGGATAAGGCTCAATGCCCATCTTCCGCAGGGTGGCGAGTGAATCGCGACGCACTCGTTCTTGTTCCGATCGTTGCATGCCCCAAAGTTACATCGCGAAAACCGCATCGCGACGCTTGTTTTGGCTCAGACCCTTAGCTTTGCGCTGATTCACAAAAAGCAATTTCGAATGCGTACAATCTTGTCCTGTGTTTTGTCTTTGGGCCTGTTTAGCAGCTCCGTTACTTGGGCCAACCGGTCCCTTGATTCCGAAGCCGACTCGAGCCAGACGACAGTCTCTTTGTCAGAGGCGGCTGTTTTGGGGGTTGGTTTCAATGCATTGCCCTTGTTGGCGTCACCCAAATCCGCGACAGTAATGATGCCGTCTGAATGGCGGGGAGTAACTTCCATCAGTGAAGCGTTGGAATTTGTTCCGGGAATCGATGTCCGAACCCGAGGCGCATGGGGGGTTCAAACCGACATGAGCATTCGTGGAGGTTCGTACGAGCAGACAGCGCTACGCATTGACGGTGTTCGATGGTCCGCACCGCATACGGGACATCACCTCATGAACATCCCCATCGATCCCGAAGACTTGGGACACGTGGAAGTGGTACGCTCGGGGTCTGGTCCATGGGCGGGCATTGGCGCATTCGCAGGGGGAATTTTGCTCGAGACCCGGGTGGAAGAGAAACCAACGACCGCGAGCCTCACGGCAGAACTAGGAAGTTTCAATTGGACCCGTCTTCGAGCGAATGCGCAAGCCAGCACGGGAAAGATCCGGCACAGTTTGAGTTTGTCGCAGGCGAAAACAGACGGATACATCCCCAATTCTGACATGGAAATCAATCGGTTGTTCTGGGGCGCGCGTTTTCGCAGCGGTGCGAGCAAATGGAAGTCGCTGCTCGCTGCAGAATCCAAATCCTTTGGGGCGCAAAACTTTTACTCTTCGACGTATCCGAATCAACATGAGGAAACAATCGCTGCGGTTGCACAATTGGTCTGGTCGCGGCAGCAAGGCAACTGGGATGCTTCGGCTGCCGGCCACCTTCGTGCGCACAGCGATCGGTTTGAATTGTACCGTGAGGAGGCGGATTGGTATTCATTGACCGAGGATGGATTCTTTGTGGCACCTTCTCTTTTTGCTGTACCGGATACGGCAGCGGCGTGGTACCAAGGGGCGAATTTGCACCGTTCCATGGTCGGTGCCGTGAACGGTCAGCTCAGTTGGCTGGGCGATGCCATGATGTGGACGGCGGCCTTCGATGCGCGGACCGAATCCATTCGAAGCAACCGCCTTGGGCTGGCTGTTCAGGATGATACAGAATATGGTTATGGAGACGACCGACTGAATGTCGATGCCTATGTTTCAGGCAAGTATTTTGGCTTGGCAGATCGCCTGGCAGTGACAGCAACGATGGCCGTCAACGAAAACAGCCGTTTTGGCAATTCTCTTCTGCCTGCTGTGAACGCGCGAATGGCATTTGGAACAGGCAATCAAATTGTGGTCTTTGGTTCAGCCGGTCGCTCCGTACGGCATCCTTCTTTCACGGATTTGTATTACACCCTGGGTGGCGCCGTGGGAAGCGAAGATTTGAAATCTGAATATGCCGACCAAGGGGAGGTTGGCGCTCGTTGGAATATTTCATCGTCTCAATCAACCCATCAATTTTCCATTGAGACGACTCGTTTCATTCGGCAAGGGCGCAACCTGATTGATTGGGTGCAATTTGACGGGAGCGATCTCTATGAAGCGACGAACGTTGCAGAGGTTGATTTTTTCGGAGGCGATCTTTCCATGCTTTATCAGCGCGCTGACGCACCGAAGCAACTGCACCTGCGATCTCTGCGCCTGGGAGCCGCTTGGCTGGAAGCGAACCGCGTGGCCTCTGGATTCACCTCGAACTATGTATTTGATTACATGCGGAACAAGTATGATCTCATGGTGAATTTCGGAACCGCTGGCCCGTTGGATTTCTCAGTAAGAGGAAGCGCTCAAAACCGCAATGTACAGTCCGCGATTTCGGAGGATCTGTTCACGCATTTGTGGGGTGCTGATATCAACTTTCAAGGGAACGACGGTGCATCACTGCGCTGGAGGGGGAGCGTCCGATTGGACAACATCTTTGACGTGCAGTTCGCGGACCGGGGTCAAGTGCTGCAGCCGGGGCGCATGGTGCGATTTGGCCTTACCTTTGAGTGGGTGAATTGACCCTGAATTTTACAAAAGACATTGCGAAATGGAACAGATGAGAGCATTGATTACGGGTTTTCCGGATCAAATGAAAGAGGCGTGGCACATTGCCGAACAAACCCCACTGGATTGGAACGGGTGGACACCTTCGAGCGCATTGATTTTAGGCATGGGCGGAAGTGGCATTAGCGGCGCTATCGCGTCGAAGATGCTCGCCGGATCGAGTTCGGCATTCATCCAAGCGAATTCCGATTACACCATCCCGGCGTGGGTCGGAAAGGAAACCCTCGTGTTGGTCTGCAGTTATTCCGGAAATACGGAAGAAACCCTCATGGCGCTTGATGCGGCCATGGCGAAAAACGCGCGCATTGCGGCCATCACGTCCGGGGGAGAATTGGGGAAGCGATGCGATGCAAACGGCTGGCCATCGGTGCGCTTTCCAGGGGGACAACCACCCCGGTCGCAGTTTGGATACGCCTTCACCTCGGTCATGCACGTATTGCACTCCGTAGGGCTGGTTCCCAGCGAGATGCATGCTGCGTTTGGCGATGTCGCTGCGCACTTATCGGCCATCCAGGAAAATACGATTGAACGCGCCACGGCGCTTTTGGATTTGGTAGAAGGACGACGCATCATGTTGTATTCTGATGCCGCACAGGAAGGATTGATCATCCGGTGGCGGCAGCAATTGAACGAAAACAGCAAGACCCTTTGCAACCACCACGTTTTTCCTGAAATGAATCACAATGAGCTTGTGGGCTGGGAAAGCGGTGGCGAAAAGGAAGTGGCTTTGATCATTCAAACCCCGGAGGATCATCCTCGAACGCGTGTCCGAATGGACGTGTGCATGGAGATTTTCCGCGACCAAGGAGCGGATGTGGTCGTCGTGGAAGGAGATGGATCGAACGAAATCCTGCGCTTTTTTGACTTGGTCCATTTGGGCGATTGGCTCAGCCTGCTTTTGGCGGAGCGGCTCGGTTGGGATCCCGTGGACATTAAGAACATTGACCACCTGAAGGATGAGCTGTCCAAGGTGAACTGATCGTTGCATGAAGCCACGCGTTCATTTTCAATCATTGGGCCGGGTTTCTTATGCCCCCGTATGGAAGCAACAGGAAGACTTGATGCACGCGATTGTGCAACGAAAGATTGCACGCAAAAAAGCGGGAATGGGAGAACGAGACGCTTCGGAGGATCCCGAATTGGACTTGCCCGATAACCACCTGATTTTCGTGGAACACCCGCACGTTTTAACCTTGGGTAAATCGGGCGACCCCGGCAATGTGGTCGTTTCTCAAGAGCGTTTGGAAGCCCTCGGAGTTGAGTACTTCCCAATCAATCGGGGCGGAGACATTACCTACCACGGGCCGGGCCAATTGGTCGGGTATCCCATTTTGGATTTGGACCAATTCTACACAGACATTGGAAAGTACATGCGCATGTTGGAGGAAGCCATCATTCGAACCTGTGCGGACTACGGACTTGAAGCGAGTCGCATCGAAGGCCTGACAGGGGTTTGGGTAGATGCGGGCCAAGGTTTGAAAGCGCGTAAAATTGCCGCTCTTGGTGTCAAGTGTTCACGTTGGGTTACGATGCATGGATTTGCCTTCAATCTGAATACAGATTTGGACTTTTTCAACCTCATCGTTCCCTGTGGGATCAATGATCGGGGCGTCACTTCCTTGGCCAAAGAATCGGGACGCGCAATCGATGAAGCTGAGGCAGCGAATCGGCTGAAAACCCACCTCACCGATTTGTTTGATTGGAATTTGATTTTCGCGGACCAAAACCGTTGAAATTGTCTGAACTTCGTGCCAAATTCAGGACATGAAAACAGCACGGGTTCTTCTCATTTCAAGTTTCACCTTGGTGGCGTTGAGTTATATATCGGGCCACGGCTATATCTGGGGGGGACTTGCCGAAACATATTTTCGAGGCTGGAAGAATTCGAACATTGACGACATTGAATTTCGAGATTTGCGGACCATTTCTGCTGCGAATAACGCATCTCCCTGGCTGGCAAAAAACGAGGGAGACCTTGCTTTTACCGAAGAAGAACTGGCTTGGCATGAGGAGTACTTGTCCGCTAGTTTTTTGGTCTTGCAGGGCGACACCTTGCTTTTTGAGCGTTACTGGCAGGGCCACGACCACACTACAGTAACCAACTCTTTTTCCGCGTGCAAATCCATCGTTGCGTTGGCGATTGGCTTAGCCGTGTCCGATGGCAAAGTGCGGGTTCAAGATGAATTGGCAGCTTACCTGCCTCGCTTTGCTGGCGATGGGGGAAAAGGATTGACCGTGCAAGAAGTGTTGCAAATGCGATCGCACATTCCATTTGGAGAGGATTACGCCAACCCCTT
>Ga0115556_1001508_pt1 | contig 15951 bp, 9 predicted proteins | sample COGITO_mtgs_1104_5_FD_87282 | JGI IMG/M metagenome (GOLD analysis project Ga0115556, IMG submission 87282) | Pelagic marine microbial communities from North Sea - COGITO_mtgs_110414 | ecosystem: Environmental > Aquatic > Marine > Epipelagic | place: Germany:Helgoland, sampling site Kabeltonne... | reverse complement strand
GAGAGTGAGCGTTCGTCGTCGTCGTCGTTGAGAAGGTCTTCTCTGAACCCTGTTGTTCTGTTCTTCGCGAGAGAGAGAGAGAGAGAGAGAGTCTGCGTTTGAAAGAAGAAGAAGACGGCGCGCGCGAATGCATTTCGATTAAAATTTCTTTCTTTCATCACTAATCTTTTGTCTTACGTCAACACACAACCATTTTTCTCAAATATAAAAACAGGCGAAGAAAAAAGTACACAACAACAACAACAACATCAAGAAGCGAACGAGTGTGGTGGCTGCTGCTCGCGCCGACGACGATGAATCGAAAGCGTCGTCGTCGTCGTCGTCTTCTGCTGATGAAAAATTCCAGAAGAAAGCAGTCGCGGCGGCGGCGGCCGCTGTCCTCGCGTTCTCCTCGGCGGAAGGCGCCGTGGCGGACGGATACGACGACTACTTGGCGTCTTTGCAAGCCGAAGGCGCCGCGCCAAGCGCGGTCGTCGTCGAAAAGGCGCCAGCTGCGACGACTTCTGATACTCCGAGAGAGACTGTTGCTGCGGAAGCGATGAGTGATGTAAAAGCGGCTCCAGAGGCTCCAGAGGCTCAACTCCAAGCGCCGCCGGCGATGCCGAAGCAACAAAAGCAAGTGGACAAAGAGTACGAACGCGCGATGGCAAGGGCGAGAGCGCCGAAGAAAGAAAAGTTTGAAACGAGAGGCGAGAAAGTGAAGAGAGAGAAAAAAGCGAAGGGTGCGCCGTCGCCGGCGAAGGAGCGACCGTCGTACGCGCCGAAAGCTACGAAGAACAACGACGACGAGAAGGATGAGTTTGATTTCTTGCCCGTATTCGCACTCTCCGCGGGCGCGGCTGGTGTCGTCGCGATTGGCTTGAACGCGACGGGTAAGAAACAGGAAGAAGAAGAAGAGGAAGAAGAGGAAGCGCCAGCGCCGATTAAGAGAAAACCGATGTTCACGACGAAGAAGACCGCGCCGCCACCGCCGACGCCGACGCCGGTGAAGAAGGCCAACTTCTCTGTGTTCGGGGGCAAGGCGAAAGAGCCGACGCCACCACCGCCGCCTCCCACTCCGCCAGCGAAAAAGCCGATGTTCAGTTTCGGCGCGAAGAAAGAGTCTGCTCCTCCGCCTCCGCCGCCGCCGCCACCGCCGCCGGCGAAAAAACCGCTCTTTAGCTTTGGCGCGAAAAAGACCGAAGCTTCGACTCCTGCCCCCGAACCGGAACCGGTGAAGAAGAAACCGTTTACCGTGTTTGGCGGCGTGAAGAAAGAGTCTGCTCCCCCGCCGCCTCCGCCGCCAGCGAAGAAACCAAGCTTTGGATTCGGCACTGGAATTAAGAAAGCGACTCCGACTCCGCCCCTGCCGCCGCCGCCGCCGGCTGCCAAGAAGTCTGCGTTTGGAGGCTTTGGTACAGGGTTCAAGAAAGCGACGAGTACGCCGACTCCACCGCCGCCGCCGCCGCCTCCAGCTGCCAAGAAATCTGGATTCAGTGGATTCGGTACTGGGTTTAAGAAAGCCACGCCACCGCCACCGCCACCGCCAACCCCACCGGCCGCTTCGCTCAAAAAATCGGCATTCCCGAGTTTCGGCGCAAAGAAATCTGCGGCGAACCTGGAGATCGAAGCAAAGTCTACTCCGGTAGCGGTTGCGGAGAAACCGGCGATGCCAGAACTCAAAATGCCAGCAATGCCAGAAATTCCGTCTTTACCGGGTAACTTCAAATTCCCCGAGATGCAATTGCCAGGTAGTTTCGAAATGCCGGAGCTTCCGGGGAACTTTGAGATGCCGGAGTTACCGTCTGCGTTCGGTGGTCTCAAAATGCCAGTCATTCCAGGAACGCAAATTCGAACCGCAGAAAAACCAACGACTCCGCCAACCCGCGTTCCAGTGCCGGAGGTTAAATCTGAAGCCATCAAAGCGGTCATCGCCGCCGTAGATAAAGAAATTGCAGCCATCTCGAACGAAGCGAAACGATCGAACGCGAAGAAAAACCGCGACCGAACTATTCTCTCGCGTTTGAACGCAAAAGATCGTAAGGAGTACTCGCAAATGACCGAAGACGCGTTAAGATCGAAAAAAGCTGTGATGAACATGAACCCAGCCGCGAAGGATCCGACCCCGGATACCTTTGTCGGCATCGAAGCGTCTGGTGATTTTTCCAATCTGGCGCTTGAAAGTGACATTCTCGCCAACATCGAAGCCGAAAAAGCCGCCTCGGCGAAAGCGACGAGAGATAAGAGACAAAAAGCTGCCGCCGCGGACGCCGCAAAAGTTCAAGCTGAACTCAAGAAGCAAACCATGGCCTCGGCGAAATCGATGAAAGCTGGCTTAGATGCCGGCAAAAGCGAGAAGAAAGCGGTGAAGGAACCAAAGGTAGTCCCGGCAGCTAAACCAGCCGCTGCGGCTCCAAAACCGACGCCAGTCGTCGCTGCGGCTCCGGTCGTCGTCGCAAACGACAAGAACGCCGAAGAAGCTCAAGCGTGGATTGATGCCTGGAAATCCAACGGTTCGAAAAAAACAACCGCGGCTGCGGAAAGTAGTAGTGATAGCAACAACATTAACGACGAGGGTGCGGACGAAGCGCAAGCTTGGATAGATGCGTGGAAGGCGAAACAATAAAAAGATCGACTTTGACGTTTTAATTATAACACACACACACGGATTATTCAACTCAGATCTTATAACTACGCATTAAAGCCTAAAGATGCGCGTATATATTGTGACGCGCAGTAAGTTGTTTGCAACACACAAAAAAAAAACGAACTTCCCACAAAGCAAAAATGCATTCGTGCACGTAATATAAATATAATACTAAAGGGACATGGCATCCAAGCGCCAAGCCATGACTCCTGGCCGTCCGGTGCGTCATCAGTATAATTCAGACGACGATTCAGACGATGGCGACGATTTGGAGGATGGCAATACTACATCTCGTGGACGAAGAAGAAGAAATCTTTTCACTCGCAAAATCCGATTATTTATTCAAACGAAACTCGAATCGTTTCGAGTGCGCGCGGAAGTGACTGCCTCGCATCAATCATCTGCCGGGAGGAGAGAGTTGATCGCTCTGTTTTCATTTTTATCCATGAGCATACTCGTCGTGTTCGCGCTGATGATTTGGTATTCCTTGGGTGGTGGGAGTTTTGGTTCCTCTTCTTCTTCTTCTTCTTCTTCTTTTTCGGTTGAAACGAAGCGTCATATGACGAGCGCGTTACCGAAAGAGATCGAGGTGAAGATTGAGCAATGGCAAAAGCTCGGTGGGAGACAGTTGTACGACCCGAACGATGGTGGTGGGATATTTCCAAAGTTTAAAGAGCAACAGCCCGCGGTTGTAAAAAAGCATTCTTCCGCTTCTTCCGGGACGACGCCCGGCGCCTCCTCTGAAGACGAAGACGATATCGTCGCCGTAGACATCGAGGATGAAGAAAAGAGTACCAACGGAAAAGGTGATAGTAGCGCGCACACGCCGCATGGGGAAGGTTGGAAATATTCCTCGTGGACGAAAACGTGGAAGGTGAAAGATATCGAGAAAACGGGGATCGAGAGCGAGGAAAGAGCGGTTTGGTTTTCGAGGAAGAGCGTTCAAAATCGCTTGGATTTTTCAAAGTTTATCGATTGTAAACGAGACGCAGAAAAAGATGACAATAACGATACGAAAACGACAAAACAAACGTCGTTCAAAGAAGGTGCGATGAAACTAATAAACGCCTTGCATCAAGAACAGTTGGCGGTAACGCAGAAAAACTACCAAAGAAACGGCTTCAACGACACCGATAAAAAACGCGTCGAAGAACTCTTCCCGCCGAAATCTCCGTTTGTAATATGGAAGAAGCACGGTCCATCCTCGCGATTGGTCCAACCGACGTGCGCACTGGTTGGAAACGGAGGGGAGCTTCGCAAGTTCAACTACGGCGATGCCATCGATAGTCACGATTTAGTCGTTCGATTGAACCAGGCGCCGACGATGGGTCACGCCATTTGGGTGGGAAGGAAAACTACCCATCGCGCTTTGAATCGATTATGGACGAGGCATTACACGAGAAGTCCGCACCACATCTATCGCGGATTCATCATGCCTATAGAGCGAAATTTAAGACTCGTCACTTTACGCTCAGATAAAGATGAGTTTACGAAGTTACACGATAAAGTCCAAGCGGAGAGGAAAGATGCGAGCGTGACGTATTTGACCACCAGTCCGATACGACACGCGAAATTTTTGCTCGAAAAGTTTCGCGAAGAAGAGTGCGTGGAGAAACACAAAGGTCCGTATTTTGGAGGGAACGTACCATCCACGGGGTTAGCTATGTTTATGGTGATGTCTAAAACGTGTAGCGTGGTGGATTTATACGGCTTTGGAGAGTCCAAATCTGCCGCTAAGGATGAGGAGGAAGAAGGAGAGGACGACGATCCCGCCGCGGCGTATAAATACCACTATTACAAAACCAGCGGCAATCGCGCCGTCGGCGACGACGTCCACTGCTTCGAGTGCGAACGTTTAATGTTGAAGAAACTATACGACCAAAACGTTATTTCGGGTTCTTTTTGCGGCGGAAGCGAAAAGCAAAAAGGCGATTACGCGTGCGGATGCAGGAAATTGAAGTGTCAGCCTCGCCCGCTGCTTCATTCTTCTTCTCCTTCTTCTGGTGAAAATAACGACGACGAAAACGGCTACTGTCCGGACAAAAACTGTCACGCCGTCGATGATCGAGTCGCGTTCACCGAAGACGAACTCGGTCGCGCGCGAAGAGAAGTTGAGCGATACGAACGCGACAGTAGAAAGAAGCACGAGAGAAACTCGTCGAACAAAGCTTTAAAGACGACGACGGCGTCGGAGAGAGCCAATCGAACTTAAATAGTTTAGTAGTTTAGTAGTAGTATAACAACAGCATAACAATAGTAGTATGAATAGTAATAAATAGAGCGGCGTGTAAAAGAAGTGTTGATGAATGTGTTTGTTATACCCTGAAATTTCACTCTTCTGTTCAAAAACAAATTTTTCTCTTTTGTGTTTGAAAATGAAAAGGCACCTCTCGATTCCTCACTTTCAACAACAGCAACGCGCGTAAAACGTCGACGTTGCTGTTGTTGAGTCAAAAAGTCACTCACTCTTCTCCTCAAATCTCATCGAGAGTCGATCGATCGAGCGCGGAATTTAGTCGTTCGTGTAAAGCGAGAGCGAGAATGGCAAACGTCGCGTCGCATCCGACCGCCGGGGTTCCTCTGGCGTTGACGTCAGGGGATCGATCTTCCTCCGCGTTTTTGCGAGAGAGGAAGAAGGAAATGCAAACCGCCGCGAAATTGCTCCTCGGAAAAGACGCGATAAAGTTATCCAGCGACTGGGGACCGGCGAATTTGAACTTGAGTTTAGATGTCGTGGATATTTTCGCGAATAACTATAACATTTTCGAGCCGGAAGTGAGAAGAGGGTTCTTTTACGCGCTGTTTTTCACCCGAGGGCTGAATTCCACCGCCGTCCAAGGGAAATCGTCCTCGAAAACGTCGACGACGAATTCAAACGTTTTTGACGCGGTAATTGAATTGGGCGCGAAAGATCAAGATCAGTGGGTGCAAGCGATTTCAAAAGCGATCAAGAGTAGAAAAGAGAAAGAAAATGAAGAGAGCGTGTCGGTTGTGGACGTGAGTGCGTTTGTAGAAAGCGTGCCCGTTGTCTCGGACGCGCTGAAGAGCATTCGAGAGAAGTTGAAGAGTCTCATCGATCGCGAGGAGACGAAGAAGATGACTGGCGGCGATGAAGAGAAAGAAAAAGACGCGTTATTTTCGACGTTCAACAACGTCTACGCGCCGTTAGAGAGCTCGTATTTGAACAGCAGTAGAACTACCACTCGTGGTAGTAACTCCGATCAAACGACCTCGACGAGTAATAAACACTTCACGCTGAAAAAGTTGGAGAAACCGAGAAGAAAGTCGTACCTCGAAGTGAGCGCGAAACGCGTCAATCGGTTCGGGGACGTCATTTCGAACGTCGATTCGTCGACGACGGGTGCAACCACCACCGGTTCAACTGCCATCGTTTCTAAATCTCTCGAGAGCTCGTTTCAGCAGCAACAGCAACAAATGAAACCAAAGTCGTCCTTCTTACTCGACACCAAGAAGCGCACAATTTCCTCGCACGGCTACCAAGTTTCGGGAACGAAACGTACGTTCGAAAACCGCGATGGGTCTGCGAAAGACATGGAAAAAGAGAAAGAAATTAGACTGCAACGACTGAAGCTCATAAAAGAAAAGGAAGCCGAGAGGAAACGGGTGGCGGAAGAGGAGATGAAGAAGAGGCGCGAAAATTACAAAGCTTCCGTCGAGGCGAAGAAACGCGCCTTGGACATTCAAGAAAAGTCAAAAACGACCATCATCTCCACGCCAAGTCCGTCCGATCGAACTTAATAATCTCTCATCATCATTTCGTGATGATGTAAAGGGGAGAGAAACACAAACAAACAATTATTATATTATACAAACGAATCAGAAAACAAAACGAAAAGAAAAGAAACAAACAAAACGAGAAAAAGAAAAAGAAGAAAGAAAAAAAACGGATCCGTGTACAAAACAACAAGTCAAGAATACATATATTATTAAACATTTTAGAAACCAATAGCCACAATTAGCAACAGAAAGAGAGTTCGTGAGAGAGTAGTATGATCAAATCACAAACAAAAGGGCGATAATAAGGAAGAGTGTAAACCTTTGAGAGAAGAAAGAGTTTTTTAATGCAAACAAAAAGGATAAAAAAACTCATCACACAACAACAACAACACATCATATCATCGACACGCGCGGAAGAACTCTCACATATCATCATCACAATGCGTTCCCTTCGACGACTGACCAATCTCTCGGCCTCCTCGTCGCTCACTACTCCTACCAGTTTTTATAAAAGTTGTTCTTGGAACAATACGAATGCCGGGGGGGTGACTCTTCTGTCCTCGTCTCGGTTGATGACGACGACGTCTTCACCTCCTCCTTCCCCGAAAGGTTTTTACGAACTCCGTCGGTATAAAATCCCACCGGCTAAACGGGCGGAATACATCAAACTCTGCGAAGAATCCAGCCAATTGAGGAAGAAACTGACGCAAAACGGGTTTTGCGGTTTCTACGTTCCCGAAGTCGGCTCGGAGTTAAACACTGTCACGCACGTTTACCACTACGAGGATTACGACCACCGAGACAAAGTTCGTTCAGATATGCGCAAAAACGAGGAGTGGCAAAATTTTTTACGCAAGAGTTTAGGGATGGTGGAAGAGCAAACGAGCGAGGTGTACATCGAAGCAGCGGTGGCGACGAAGAGCGCCGGCTTACACGTGAATAGTTTTAAAGAGAAAGCTTCGAAAGATGAGGATTCCAACGCTTCTTCTTCAATCTTTGAGATCCGAACGTACACGTTACAGTTAGGCTACAATCCGATACCGAAGATGCAAAACTTATACGCCGAAGGTTTACCGTCTAAAATTGCCTCAGATACGGAAAAATTAAGCGAACTCGTTTGGATTGGATACGCAGACGTTGGAGATTTAAATAAATTCGTGGAAATTTGGAAGTATCCGAGCTACCAATCGCACATCAAAGTCAGAGAAGCGGCGAGGACGGCGGACGCTTGGCGAGAAACCATCGGGAAAATAGCGCCAATGGTGACGCATTTTAACACGACGTTGTGCAGTGCCGCGCCGTTTTCACCGGTAAAATAGATTATGATGATATATGCTTGTTGTTTGTAAATATACAAAGTGCTTTCTTCCTCGCGACTCTTCTCTTCTCGTTGCAACAATACTTGAGCAGATTCATTTTCAGCACTTTTCCTCCTCTTTTCGCTTCTCGCACACTTCCTCCACATTATCCGACACAGAAAAGTTTTTATTCGATATCGATTGATGACGATGACGATGACGATGATGACTCTGAATTCTTCGAAGAACAATTTCCGTAGTAGTTTTACTCGCTCTTTGTCTTCTTTAAAGTCTTCTTCTTCTTCTTCGAAAAAACCACAACAACGAGAACGGGGACGATTGCGGATTGTTGTAAACAGCGGCGACTTTAACGAGGAAAAAGTCGGCATCGTTCTCGTCGACCACGGGAGTCGCGCCAAGTCGAGCAACGAACAGTTGGAACGATTCGCGGAGATGTTTGAGATGATGTACGGGAGTACCATAGGTGGTGATTATAATAGCGATGATAATAATAGTTATAGTAAAGAAAGAAAATACGAAGTTGCACCGGCGCACATGGAGCTCGCGTCGCCGTCCATCGCGGACGCTTTTCGCGAGTTGATCGAGACGAAAAATTGTAGAAAAATAGTCGTCGCGCCATTTTTTCTGAGCCCGGGAAGGCACGTGAAAGAGGATATTCCGCGGTTAGTGGAAGAAGCCGCGGAAGAATACAGAGGGAAATACGAATTAGAGTACATGGTAGCGGCTCCGATCGCTTTACATCCGTTGATGACGACGATTATTCACGAACGCGTGGAAAAATGTTTAGAAGTGAACGAGAAAGGCGCCGGAGAGTGCGACGTTTGCGGAAGAAAAGATGCCGGGATCTCGTGCAAGATGAAGAGAGTATAGATGAGGAAATGATAGCAATGTAATAAGTAGTAATGCAGCCTTTATTATAAAAAATTAGTATTTATCGCGCGATGATGACTTCGTTCGTCGTCATCTTTGTCAGTCATCGTATTTTGATTTTTGTTCTGTACACTAGTATAGTTTTCTCCTCACTCTTTCTCTCTCTCTCTTTCTCTTTCTCTTTCGTTAAATAATTAATGGTTTCTTCTTTTTACTGTATGCCTTTAGGCTTTCCTAGCGGCGTGGAAGAGTTCTATGTATTCAATCGCAGGTCTGTTCCACGACCAATCTTGGCTCATGCAATTCGCTTGCAACTTTCTGAACGCATCGATGTCGTTGTAGAACATGTCGATACCTCTATCTAACGCGTAATCGATCGATCCTTCGTCGGTACCATCGAACGAGAATCCGTTCGGGGTCATGCCTTCCCAGGCAGCCTTAGCATGATCGTGCTCGACGTCAAAAACGGTATCGGCTAATCCACCGGTGCGTCTGACCACTGGAACGGTGCCGTAACGCATGGCAATGAGCTGCGACAAACCACACGGCTCAAACATGGACGGGACCAAAATCATATCCGCTCCGGAGTAGATGAAGTGTGACATGGTTTCGTCGTAGAACAGGTGCAACGCAGCCGTGTTATAATGCTCTTGCTTTAATTGATGCGCCATCTCTTCAAATTCTTTTTGGACTTTCTCGTCTGGTGCAGAGCCTAACAAGCACACTTGACACCCTCTCTCCAAAGCGCGATAGATTGCTCGTTTAATCAAATGGATACCTTTTTGATGCGTCAAACGCGTGACGACACCTATCATCGGAACTTCTGGATTATTGTATAAGTTTGATCTCGAACACAACGCTTGTCGTGCAGCAGCTTTGCCCGGAATGACTTCGTCTTCGCCAAAGAATTGCGGTAAGAACTTGTCGTTTCTCGGATCCCAGATGTCCGGGTCTATGCCATTTACGACGCCGTGCAATTTGTGCAAGTTTGGATTGACACAACCTTCGTGGGCGATCTCCTTGGCGTACGTTCTCGATACCGTGGTGGCAATCGCGCAATTATTCATGGCGTCCGCAATCAACGCTTGACCGTAGTGCAAATTGTGGATGGTGAAAATCACTTTTGGGTTATCCAAACCATACGGCGCGTAATCTTCGGCTAAAAACTTTGCCACCGGTGCCGTTTGCCAATCGTGGATGTGAATGATATCCGGATTCCTGCCAGATTGTAACATCCACTCGAGCGCGGCTTTTGAGAAGAATCCGAAACGTTCTTGATCAGTCATGGGAATCGAGAGGTAGTCCGTACCGTAGACCATGCCTACTTTAAACATTCCATTATCTGGGTCGATAAAGAACGTTTTGACGCCTTCGACGGTGCCAGAATATACGTGATTGTACGTTCCACCCCACTCAAAACCTTTCTCTTCTTTCAAGTCATCGATTAAATCATATTTCATGCAATCATATTTCGGCAAGACAACTTCGACTCTGTGTCCTTCGGCTTCAACCGCGAGCGATAACGATGTGACGACGTCGCCTAAACCACCGACTTTAGCAATCGGCGCCATCTCAACGGCAACTGACATGACGTGCATTGGCTTTTCGGCAGCCTTCGATCCATCCGAATTGATGCCTCCGGCGATAGGCAAGTGATAGTCCAAACGATTACGGTTATCGTAATTGTTACCGTCCTGATCGCAAAAGACGAAATCAAACATGAACGCGTCTTTCGGCGACGTCAATTCGACGGAGAAATAATCTTGCGAATCCGCCTTGCAGCTTGGATCTGGGGACAATTTCGTGATCGGTAACGCCTGTTCGTGGTTCCATCGGTTCCACCCGCCGACGACGGAAACGCCCGTCGCATCTTTCAAAGTAGTATTCTTTGGATTATAGCATAATTTGAAGGGTTCGCCGGCTTTTGGAAACTCTGGAATGGTGAACAAAACGTGCGCTCTTTGTTTCGCCGTGAGTTCTGCAGCTTTCACTTTCGCGATTTTCTTTAACTTCGTTCGTTCCGCTTGTCTCAACTCTTCCAATCGATCTTCTTCTTCTCGCTCTAATCGAAGTTTCGCGTAGATTTTGATGCACGACTCGATGCGAGATCTCTCCAGCATTTCGTTTGCTCCCGCAACTGGAACGTGGAAATCACCTCTATTGTTGTTATCGTATGCGCCGTTACCGTCGGAGAAGACAAAGTCTAAAATGACTGCTTTGCTCGGCACGGAAACATCCAAGTCGAACCAGACGGTAGAGTCACCGGCAACGGCCGACGTTCTTGCCTTCATTTCAAACTGCTCGGCACCATTCGACCATTGGTTAGTACCAAAATGAGCAAAAACTTTCGGTCTACCGTTCAAAACGGTGTTTTGGTTGCAGTACGAAACCGTGACGGATTGACCGGGCACCGGAGTCGCCGGAGACACCGTCCAGAGCGCATCGTTCTTCGGCGATTGACCATACGAGTGCTGTTCCATGCATCTGACCTTATCACCAGCGATTTTCAACGCTTCTGCCCAGTCTCTTTTCGCACCTGGAGATGCTTCGGATTCTCTCGCCAATTCTTCGTATTTTGCTCTCAAGTGTTCGATATTGTCGTCGTTCAAAATCTCCGTCTTTTCTTGCAATTTCTTTGCTTGTTGCTCTGCTTTTGCGTACTCAGCATCGGCTTTTGCTTTCGCGGCGTCCGCTTTGGCTTGTTCCTCTCTCGCGAGCTCTTCGATTCGGAGCTGTTTTTCAATCGCTTTCCTTTCCGCTTCCGCTTGAGCTTGTGCCTCAGCCTCGGCGATGGCCCGCGCTTCAGCTTCTCCTCTCGCCGTCGCTTCTGCCTGGGCCGCTTCTCTCGCTTCCATTTCTATTCTCTCATTTTCCGCTTGCGCAGTCAAAGCTTCTTCTTCCGCTTGTGCTTTCGCCAAGGCTTGTTCGCGTAACTTTTTCGCCTCTGCAGCTGCTTTCAACTCCTCCGCTTCTTGCCTTAAACGCATCAACGTTTCTTTCGCTTTCTTCGCCTCTTCCATCTTTTTCAACTCCGCCACGCGTTTAGCTTCCTCTTCCTCTTCCGCTTTTCTCTTCAATTCGGCTTCGGCTTCGGCGACTTTCTTGGCTGCCAACTCTTCCGCTTCTTTCGCTTCGCGGATAGCTTTGTTCTTCTTTGCCGCCTCTGCAACTTCGCGCTTGGCGAGTTCGTCTTCGACCATACCCAACTCACGGACTTTAGCCGCTTCAGCTTGCTTTTGCTCGAGAAGATCTCGAATAGCTTGCGAACCTGGAGACTCGATCGTCGTCGTCGATGCTTCTGGGGCAACAGCTTCTTGTTTCTTCTTCTCTTCGGCGAGTCTCTGCAACCTCTTCGTTTCGGCTTCCATGGCTTTCAATTCAGCTTGCGCGGCGGCAATCTTTTCAGCGTTTGCGCGCGCTTCTTTTTGTTGCTTTTCCACGATTAGACGCGCTTCTTCTTCTTCCGCTTTTTGCTTCGCTTCCGCAAGCTGTCTCGCCGCTTCGGCCTCGTCTTTCGCTCGTCTCGCCTCTTCGGCTTCTTTCTTTTGTGACTCCAGTTGGTCTTCGATGTCCTCAATCGCGCGAAGATCTGATTGCATTTCCAAGTTTTCCAAAAGCTCCGACTCTAACTTTTCCACTATGAAAGCTCTGTCCAAGAACGGATCGTTAATACCCGAGCGAATCCCAGAATTCGTGTTCATGAAATCACCCGACTCTTCCAGATACGCCGCGTACTTTGCCTCCTCAGCCTCTGCCATCAATCTCGACGCTTCCAATTCTTCCGCTTCTTTTCTCGCCTGCTCTTCTTTCGCCAACAGAGCTTTCATCTCGTCGTCCATGACAACCGTGCCAATATTAACAGCCTCTTTATGCTTCTCCGCTTCCATGTGCGCGACTCTCGCTTTGCGTTCGTCCGCCGGTTTCGGTTTCTGCGTCGTCGTCGTCGTCACCGGGTTATCGTGCTCTGGTTCTACGTTATTCGCAGCACTCGTAGCAATACCTTTGTCGCTGTTCTTTTTCTTCAATCGTTCGTTTTCTTCCACTTGCGCTCTCATTTTCAAAAGTTTCTCGCGTTCTTCTCTCAAACGTTCCAGCTCTTTCCGAGCGATTTCTTTCGCGTCCGGCGCTCTCGTCTTCGTTTGCGATTGAATGATATTCGCGCCGTTCCCGTTCGCAACTTCTCTTTTCAACGCGTTGATTCTCGATCGCATCGCTCTCACGTCCGCCGCTCTCGGTTTCGAATCTGAATCTGGATCCAACATGTCTCTAAACTCTTGTTCCAAGTTCGCGAGCTCTTGAGATATCGTGCACGAGGAGGACGAGGAAGTGTCTGCCGCAGATGTCATCCGCGCGACGACACCAACTCCCCGTCGTTTTGTTTGTCCTCCTCTTAAACCGAGAACATCGTGATCGTTCGAGGACGAGGACGACACCACCACCACCCTCGTAAAAGGGCGACTGAGAACATTTTTCCTCCTCGTTAATTTTGTTCTTCCCCGATGAAGATTATCCGCTTTCGCGGTCCCGGCGTTGTTGGTAATCTTCTGAATCTGGTTTCGAGACGACGACGTATTCGCACCTCCCGTGGTAAACTGCGTCGTCGTCGTCTGAATCGTCGTCGCGCGCATTATTATGTATTGTTATTCTTCTTCTTATTCTTCTAAAAATGATAAACCTTCTTGCGGCGGAAAGCGCTTTTCCTCCTCCCCTATAGAGTTTTATATGAAGAACTGAAGAGACGCTTTATTATTTCTGTGGTCGCAGAAAGGCCTCGACTCCACAAAAACAGAATGGCTTTATCCACGAACAGAAAGACGAAAGGGAGAAACGAGAGGTAAAAAGAGAGGTGTCGAAGAGGATTCAAGATTCGAGAGGGGGCGACTCCCTGTCAGAAAAAAGAAAAAAAAATTTATAAAAACGTCTTTCGTGATGAAATCTGTTCGTAGTAGCAGTTGTAATAAGAGTAAGAGTATTAATATTAAATGTACTCGGGTAACTCGTCCAAAACTTGGTCAAATTCGACTCGAAATTCCTCCTTGCCACGGTTACTCGTTCCACTGACGTATAAGACTTTATTCCCGTCGTTCTTTTGGACTCCCCAAACTTGAGAGTGACTCAGTAAGGAGAGGAAGGAGGTGACGAGTAATCCGGCGAAACCGGCGTAGACGAAAGGGACGCCCGGGTCGGTTTTCAATTCTAAGCCAGTCGCGCCGGATATTTCTTCGACGACTAAGGAGATGTTGTCCACATCGATTGGTTTTTTGGAGGTTGGTCGTCGAACGCCGACGAAGGCGCCTTTGGAGTCGTAAATGGCGACGGATTGGAAGTCTCGCGCGACGAGGGAGATGCCTTTTTTGTTTTCGCTCGCGTCGGCGTCGTCGCCGATAGGGAGGAAAGTACCCCAGATTTTCCCTTTGAAATTGCCTTTGTTTTCCAAATTAGCCATCGGTAACACGAGCTCTTCTCGTTTACCAATACTACTACTACTACTACTACTACTACTTCTGCTTTTACTGCTACTGCTGCTCTCGCTATTAGTATCACTATTCGTCGCGTCCACCTCGACTTTTGGTATAACCGTGACTCTCATTGAACTCATAGACCAATCCGTTTGGTACATAGTCACGCCTCCGTAACGTAAAGGCACGTTCACTGATATCACTTTGTTATCCACCTCGTTGCCTTTCTCGTCAATGACGGATAAGTTGGAATAAAATTGACTGACTTGACCGCTCGGTAAATAATCGATGGTGAAATCCTTCACGAAAACTTGATTCGTTTTCGCGAATTTCGGGACTTTCGATAACGGTGATCCTCTGGTTAACCCGTCCGCAATGGTAAAACTGGTATCTTCCGGTGCCATGATAGATCCACCGAGGCCGCCTAATGCGCTATACGCGCACCCGCCTAACGTTAACAGAAGCGCGAAGTGAACACCAATCGGCGCCAATCGCCCAATCAAACCTTTAAACGCGTATAAATATTGCTCTTTATCTTCCTCTCTCAAGAAAACTTGGTACCCTCGTTCGGCTAAGCTGTTCGCTAAATCTATCACGCTCGCATCTTTCACGCTCTCTCGTTCGTCCATGGTTTTCGAGTTGACTAAAAATTTCGGTTTCTTGATAAACTTCCACTTTGCGGCGACTCGCCACACCGGTAACTGTTTTGTCGCCGTACACGCCGTCAACGAAACCGCCAACAACGATAGTAGCGATAAGAAATACCACGTCGTATACACGTGGTCTAACCCGCTATTCAAAATGAATGTAAAATCCAACATACCGAAAAGCGGCGCGTCCTCGCCGACTGGATAATTTTCCACGTACCACGCGTAACTTTTATTCTGTTCGATGACGGTCCCTAAAGCCGAGAACCCCGCGATGGCGCCAAACTCCGAAATTGCTAACGGTAGCGAAGACACTCGCTTCAACGCCTTCTTAAACGTCTTTTTTATATCGCCCATTAGGAACTCGTTAAACGCTCGGTCTTCTTCTTCTTTCGTTTGCGTCGTATTCGTCCCGCGAATCGTCGGTTCGGGCGCTTTATTCTTCTCGTTGTCACCACCGTTCGCGGCGACAACAACGCGTCCTCCTCGCAACTTCTTCTTTCTTATGGTCGTAGTTTTATTCGTCATCATCATCTTTATCGTCGTCGTCGTCGCATCCCCGCTGAAGCGTATTATTTTGTGTTCTTCTTCTCCACCACTCGAAGAAAGAAGACAACAATATCGCACACTCCTCCTCCTTCTCATCGTCGTCGTAAAAGTCCTTCGACTCGTTTTCGACGACGATGAGAAACGCGACGACGAGTTTTGACGAAAACTTTGAGGACGAGGAGAATACGTACTACTCCTCATCATCTCACTATCTCTCCGTCCGGTGGTGGAAATGAAATCTCTTTGAAAGACTGAAAGACGTCGACGCCGTCACAACGCAAAACACAATTGGAATTAAAAGAAGAAGAAGAAGAATAAACTTTGCCCTTACTTAGTGTCTTCTTTTAGCAACAACAACAACAACTTTTTCTCCTTTGCGCGCGCGCGTATATACACAGAGAGAGAGAGAGAGCTCTGAATGAGTCCCGTCAACAAAGAGTTTAATACTACTACTACTACTAATTTGTGACGGATACAATGATATGAGATTTTACTTCCAATACGACTCCTCTACTAAATACTACTCCTAAGAAGACAAACGAACAAAAGCGCTTGATCAAGTCAATGAATACTACTACTCTATGTACTACTGTTTTAACGACTACTCCATCTCGGAACACTCGTAAATCAAACCTAAGTTATCGACTATTTTGTGCCAGACCATACACGACGGGTTTCCGCACTGGACCCAGGTCGTCCCGGTGGTTAAGTTTGCTTTGTTTACCTTTCGCTCGGTTCGCGTT
>Ga0115556_1001505_pt1 | contig 15958 bp, 12 predicted proteins | sample COGITO_mtgs_1104_5_FD_87282 | JGI IMG/M metagenome (GOLD analysis project Ga0115556, IMG submission 87282) | Pelagic marine microbial communities from North Sea - COGITO_mtgs_110414 | ecosystem: Environmental > Aquatic > Marine > Epipelagic | place: Germany:Helgoland, sampling site Kabeltonne... | reverse complement strand
TTCTATGTGAACGTACTGGGTGGTTTGGGGTAGTTTTCTGGGGTCGTTCTAAAAACCGAAAAAAAAAACAAAAAAACCACGAATCGTCCACTACTTGAACAGTGGATCGGAGGGGACTAGTCTGGCGCTTCGCATTGCCCAGCTTTGTGACGGCGAAAAAAGAAAAAGCGAAAAATAGTATCAAAGAAGAGAGATTTTTGCATTGATGTCCCAGATGTTCTCGCGCACGTTCCTGTCCCTTTCCCGTTCCCGTTCCCGTTCCCGTTCCCTCCACCCCCCTCCGTCTTCCCTTCTCCCCTCCTTCCTGTCTGAGCTCCCCCCTTCCCTTTCCTACACGACGAACCCCTACGCCCTCGCCTCGCACTCCAGGGACGAGGGGAACCACACCCCCTCCCCCCACCTCCCCCTCCTGGTATGCTTCCCGACGTCGACCTCGGAAGTTTTGTCCATAATCCGCCTCGCGAACGCCCACTCCATAAACGTGGTCCCCTTCGGCGTCGGCACCTCCCTCGAAGGCCACGTCCACCCCCTCTCCCCCCTCAGTTTAACCCTAAGCCTCACCCGGATGTCCTCCGTGGTCTCCACCTCCTCCGTACCGAGCGGCTTCGTTACCGTCCAGCCGGGCATAACCAGATCCTCGCTCAACGAGCACCTCCGCTCGACCGGGTACGAGTTCAAGATCGACCCCGGCGCCGACGCCACCATCGGGGGGATGGCGGCCACCAACGCCAGCGGTACCCGCGCCGTTAAATACGGGACCATGCGGGAGAACGTAAAGGGCATGACGGTCGTAACGGGCGGGGGTAAGGTTCTGAAGCTCGGTTCCGAGAGTAAAAAGTCCAGCGCGGGTTACGACCTAAGGGGTATGTTCGTGGGCTCGGAGGGAACGCTTGGGGTTATCACGGAGGTGACGGTCCGGGTGGAGCCCGTTTGCGGGAGCGTCACGGGGGGGGTCGTGGCCTTCAAAAGCGTGGACGATGCCATGGACGCGGCCCGGGGGATTCTCGCCCAAGGGGCGAACACCGTGAGCAAGATGGAGCTCCTCGATTCCAGCAGCGTCGAGGCGTACAACCGTCGGAACAATAATCCCGGGGGTGCACTCGGGGCGGGACACCAGCTCCCGACGGACGGGCCCGCATTGTTCTTCGAGTTCGAGGGCGTGAGCGACGAGGGCGTCGAGGAGACCCGACGGATCGCGGAGGAAGTCTGCTGGGACGCCGGGTGCGTGAGTTTTGAGGCCTCCTCCGACCCCAAGGTTTCCAAGGAATTGTGGAAGGCGAGGCACATGATGTATTACAGCTGCCTGCATATGAGGGAGGGAAGCTACGGCGCGGTCACCACCGACGCGTGCGTCGGGATACAGCACCTCGCGGGGATACTCACGGAGACGAGGGAGGACATCGACCGCAACGGGGTGCTAGCGTGCGTGGTGGGGCACGTGGGGGACGGTAACTTCCACGTTCTGTTCCCGCTCGTCGAGACGGACGGGGAGGAGTATCGGGAAAAAATTCAGGGGATCAACGCCCGCCTGATTGAAAGCACTCTGAGGGTGGGGGGGACGTGCACGGGGGAGCATGGGGTTGGGAGGGGGAAGAGGGGTTTTTTGAAGGACCAGGTCGGGGGGGAGGTTCTTGAGGCCATGAGGATGGTGAAGGGTGTTTTTGATCCTAACGGAGTTATGAATGTAGGAAAGATTATTTGATTGGAGTATATCCACGAAAATAAAAATACGAATTTGAGTGTAGTTCCGAAAAAAAAGCAAGCACTTCTTTACCCAAGCTACTTTTTACCGCCGTCCGTATACGCGGTTGTATTTTCTCTCGAAATCATCTTCTATATCTACGTCTGAGGTTTCGTCGTCGTCCGTTGCCGGTGCCGTTGCCGTTGCCGTTGCCGTTGCCGGTGCCGTTGCCGGTGCCGTTGCCTTTGCCGTTGCCGTTGCTGCCGGTGCCGTTGAACGCCGCCGTGACGGCACCACCACTCTTCTGCTGCTGCTTGAGGGGGGAACCACCATAACAATATCGAATTCCTGCTTCTCTGATAAATTCCTCATTTCCTCATCGATACTAATGCCCCCGTTCACCCCCCCCCCCTGCTCCTTCATTATACCTTGCCCCCTCTTCTCTTCAATTTCCCTCTTCAACCTCGCAATACTTAGCTGCAGCTGCCTGATATACTTCTTATTCTTCGTCCTATTCGCGAGCAAATTATCCCTGCATCGCACAATCTTCGACTTCTTATCACCGTCCTTCTCGTCGAAACCGTTGCCATTCTCCTTCTCCTTCTCCTTCTCCTTCTCTTCCCTCTCCTCTCTCTCCCTCCTCATCCTCCCCAATTCTCTCCCGAGTCTCAGCCTCTCCCCCCGAACCTTCTCAACATCTCTCATTCTATCGATTTGAGAACGGTACTCGGACAGCGCCTTCTGCAGCGACCTCACACCGCCAGGGCCGTCGTAAATCTCCCGCGTTGATTGAGTTAGCGATCGTTCCGTGGAGACGCAAGAGACAATCTTCCTATTCTGATGAGCAACCTGCTCTCGAAGTGAGTCGATATCGGACTTGAGGAGGAGCATAGTCGTGTTATTGCTCTTGTTTTCGACGGCACTGGCGGCGGGTTTTGTTGCAGGTTGTTTTTTGACGACGGAGGAGGTTGACGGAGGCGGAGGCAGTGACAGTACCTGTGACACGGCCGAGCGTGAGAGAAGAGATTCTTGGTTCGCTTCCTTCACACTCTCAATCTCTTTTTCTAATTCCTTCTTGATCTCCATTAACCTCTTGATCCCTCTCCGCGCACCGAGGTATCGCATCTTCAAGCTCTCCACCAACTTGTCACTGTCATTATTGCTACAGTTGTCTTTATCCTCCTTGTTGTTCCCACCGCTAGGATTCTCGTCGTTCCCTCCTCCGCCATTTTCATTATTATTACCCCCCTCCCCTCCAATCAATCTCCTCCGATAATTATTATGACTGGTATTATAATAATTTTCAATCCCCGCAACCCTCGGCAGCGGTCGATCTTTCGCCCTCTTCCGCCGAACTTTGTTTCCCTTCTTCCGCCGGTCCACAGGCCCGAAAATACTCGTCCTATCCAAATCCATATCAAGCGACGATAGCACTGTTGTTGTTGTTGTTGTTGTTGTTGTACAACCCTCCTCCGTCGAAGACGATGAACCATACCCATCATAATTTACCCCGCTGCCGCGGCTTATATTCAGACGAGTGCTCCACTTGCTTTTGTCGGTTTCTTTCGTCATTGAGCGGGCTTCGCGAAGACGTTTTCGAAGTTTTGGACTCATAACAGGTTTGCTGGTATCGGTATCGGTGGCCATTGAGAGGTTTTTGTGAGGGGAAGGGGAGTAGGTGAATAGGACGTCGCTGTCATCGATTTTGCCGTCGTTGCCTTCCTGCTCATATTCATAGGCTTCACATTCGTTGAGAATACCGAGGAGAGAATCGTTCTCGTCTCCTTCCCCCTCTTCATCAGATCCTCTGAGAGCTGGGTTTAGTGATCTAATGACATCATCAATGACATGAATTCCGATAAAATCTCCATCAGTACCACCGCTATCATCACTGCAAACACTTCCTTCGCTACTCGTAAAAACCTCTCCATCATTCTCATCCTCATCAGTTTCATCCTCATCAGAAGAAGACCCAAGCAACATACCCGCGGAGGCAAACTTCCGTCCCCTCTCATCCACCATTCCCCCCGATGTAGACAGATTCTCATCTTTCACACTATCTGCGCCCAGATCGCTGATATTTTTCAGCAAGTTCTCAATTTCTGTGATGTCGTAGTTCATCCTTTCAACCTTGGGGGGAAGAAGCTTTCAACGATTTTGCACGAAGGAAACTTTTCAGATGTTCAAAAACAATCCAAACCACGATCTTCCACAACGAGAGTTACGAGAAAATCTTGACTAACTTAATTTTGATTCTGTTGGCAGTGGCCGAGGTGATTCTCCATCATCATAGAAAAAAACAAAAAAACAAAAAATTCAAGCCCCCCCCCAAAACGTAGCTCCTCGCAACAGTCGTTACAGATTTTGCATTAAAAGATCGTCAGGACGCATCCAATTGTGCTCACTGATAGCTACAAACAAAATCATCTCTTTACATCCTCCCATCTCACACACACCTCACAAAACGCAATGCCAGTCCTAAATTTCGTCCGAGACGACTCAACTGACACGATCTCCACCTTCATCACATGCGAGGTCTCCTCTTGGACTGAGACCAAGCAAAACATCTGCATGTATGAAGTCAAAATAAAGTGCCGCACTGGAGACTCTCAGACTGCCTACAGTGTCTCTAGGAGGTACAACCAGTTCAGAACCTTACGGGTGAGTGGTACTCGCAGTAGTAGTCCCCCGGAAGTGGTACTGCAGTAGTAGTCCCCCGGAATTGTTTTCTCTTTTACAAAAGGTATATGCACTGACTCACCAACATTTGTTATACCCACACACAGGATGAACTCTCCCCTGTTATTTTTTCCGCCAACACCAACAGCGAACCCAAGTCCGTAACGAAATTCCCAAGCAAAAAAATGTTTAACAGCAAGAGGACAAAAGACAAGCGCCGCACCTATTTCAACGAGTATTTGAAGAACGTGCTCGATCAAAGCACCTCCTCTTCGCACGCTTTGGACGGTCCGCTGGGGTCATTTCTGGAGCTTGAGAACAACCTCAATAACCTCCAGGTGAAGAGCAGCTCTGACGAGCTTTCTTTAGATACATCATCGTCTGCCGATCTCGTCAGTGAAAGTACCACATCACACACTGACACTTCAATTGACGTGAATAAGATTCCAGTGACCCCCACACCTACCAAATCAACTCGCGTCGTCTCACCTGCATTAACACCCGCTTCAGCCCATAAGTACCCACCGTTGATGCCGACTGTACCACTTGAAGAAAAGCTGAACTTCTTTCTCTCGCACTTACAGGCCGGCTTCATTGTTAAGAAGACAGATACAAAAGGAAAAACACGACCACTAGGTGAGTGAACACTCTACCCCCGCCCCCCACGAACACCTCAACACACAAGCAAGACATTTCTCACATTCAATATCCAACGCACTGTCACAGTTTTGTTCTGCGACAGTAACACGGCGAGTTTTGTTTATTACCGGCGTCTGATGGAGGCGGACTTTCAGACCAAGGGAGAATTTGATGCCTTCATCAAGAAAGAATTCACAGATGTCGGGAACAAGAACAAACCTGTGAAGAGAAACGATCCCTTGGCGCTACTTGATTTGGAGGAAGTCGAAACTAAGACAAACCCCTCCAACTCCTCGAGCAAGGGGCTAATTTTGCATTTCAAAAATGCGAAATTCAAAGCTTTCACGAAGAGCCTCACCTTGAGCTTCTTCTCTGAGGAGGACTTTGACTACGTAAAGGCTGGCTTTGATGCAGCTGTGGACAACAAAGAATCTTTCGAAAGCGTCGAGATAATTCGGGCTGCCAAGAAAATTAAGTTTTAGGAAATAAATAAATTGCTTCGTCTACCACGGGCTGCCAAGAAAATTAAGTTTTAGGAAATAAATAAATTGCTTCGTCTACCAACCATCTGTTCGCTGCTGGCGTTTTCTCGTTATTTAACTACTGATGAAGTTTTTCAAAACTTGAAACTCGCCATCAAGCCGAAGTGGTCACTCGCGATGCACGGCAGATATCTGCTCACGACATGGGATTTATAGCCAGTGATAGGACGCCGTGCACCCTCGATTATAGGTGGGATGATGATTTTCACGTCGTCCAGAGATAAAGTATTGGTGACGTCTACTAATATTCTATCGAACCGTCGTCGCAAACTGCTTTTGCTGCTCAACATTTCGTTCTTCTTTGGATCGTAAGTGTAACCTAGATCGTCGTCCGAATTCTTGTCATTATGTGGATGCTTGGAAAGCCACACGTCGCTCCAGGTCGCAAAATCAGTGCGACAGAGGTCGGCCATGTTTGTGTCTACCAGGCTCTCAGCCTTCCGACGCGGAGTTTTTGTGTCGTCCCAGTTGCAGTCACCACCGAAAATGATATTCTTTATGGAAGGGCGATCACGACGTAACCTCGTCGTGAATGCCATCGTCTCTAAGACCTGAGAGGCGCGGATCTGGAAGCGTTTTTATTTTTATTGTCATTTTGTTTGAGTGAGATACAAGCGGGGCTGCCTGTTCGCCGTCTCTCCCAGTAAAATCCCAACTTACCTGAGCATTGTACTTTTCCATCTCTTTACCTACATAGGATTCCAGGTGAGCTGTGCAGACCAAAGTCTCATTCCCACTCGGATGCTTGAGGATTGCAAAAACCAAACCCCTCCCCTGATTTGTACTGCTGAACGGTCGAGTGCCCGATTTCTCCACCGCAGCATCTCCGCTCGTCTTGATCGCGAGAGCGACACGATAGGGAGCACTCGAGTTCTGCTCAAAGCAGCGGTAACCTTTACACGATAATAGAGGAAAGAGGTGGGCCCGCAGATCGTCAGTCAACTCCTGCATCATCAAAACGTTTGGGGAATAGGGTGTGACCACATCTTTGACAACCGATTTCATCCGCTCTGGCTGACAATTTTCATCAAACCACAGGTTCTGAGAGATCACAGAGAAACTTGTGGGGTCCGCTGCAGGCACAGAGTTGAGTGGAGAAGCCGTTGACTTCGTTCGCTCGGCAGAAGCGAAATGGTTTGCGCGGGCCCTCAGGGCCTGCTCCATCTCTTTGCGTTGAGCAGTAGATGTTGTGCCGGAGTTGTTGGAGTCATCGCCTCTGTTTAAGTTGGTAGCACTTCCACTTGATTTTACATTGGTAGCACTTTCACTTGAGGGTATCGGCTCCCAAACCTCAAGTACACTGTCCGAGTCAGAACCAGAACCGCTGTCGGGAGTGTTGGGGGAAAAAAACGCCTTCTTCTTGGGAGGCGAAAAAACCACACAGTCATCATTTTCATCATCATCATCATCTTTATGTTTCTCGATGTTCTCGAGAGGGCGCTTCAGAAAGTTGTTCTTGTTCTCCTCAACAGCACCCTGCACCACACTTTTCGCCTCAGCTTGAGTTAAGGCCACAGCTTGAGTTGAAGCACCAGCTTGGGCTGAGGCAATTTGATGGCGCTCAAACTTTGCTGCCCGAGCTTGTTGGGCAAGGAGCAGCTGCGAGCTGAAACCAGAAGAGCCCTCTGACATGACCAATAGAATGAATATCGCAAAAATTATCGAGTGCTTCACAGAGAAGACGAACAAGAGGGGAGCTCAGTATGGGGGAAAAGTCGTGAGGCTCGAACGGCGTGGGTTAGAGAGTGGGAGACGGATTGGACGTTGGGGGAAGAAAAAAAGACTGAGAGGGAGTGCCTTGCTGTTTTTCGTTTTTTTCTTCTTTTTTCGGAAAGGAAACTCAGTCACCCTTGCCCCTTGCCCCCCCCAAAATCCTCTCTAACCTCCTTCCCAAACGCAAAAAAAATGTTAAAAACACTAATAACCCTAACCCTAACCTTAAAGGCAAATTCCCGCAAGTCCGCACGACATTGCCACAGCAAATCACTCTACTTACTTTACTCACTTTTCTACTATTTCAACCCCACAGCTTCTTGTACTATCAGCCGCTTGGCTGGTGCAATCATGTTGACCAATCCAAGACCAATGCCTCTGGCATGAACAAAGCCATTTACGTCACTGCTGAAAATTTCGTGAAGCAAATGAATTCCGCCTTGAACTTTCGCACATTGAAGCTTGCGCTCGCGGTTGTAGTGCGTCTCCATGACCCTTCCCAACGAGCTCATTCCTTGGCCCGTTTGGACTCCCTCTTCAACAAGCTCGATTATCTTGGCCACGTCGCCGATGCCGAGATTGAGTCCCTGGCCAGCCATTGGATGAACTGTGTGAGCGGCATCTCCAACTAGCACGACGTCATTCGTGGAGTAGTCTTCCGCGAAGCTGAGCGTCAAAGGCAGAGAGAATCGTGGGCTCACCACACCATGAAGTTTTGGCGGTCGGGTGTACACTCCCTCTCCCTCATTCATCCCTACGAGGGACAGACTCGTACCAATGGTCTTAACTAAGGACTGCGCCGCGTCCAGCCCTCGTTTCAAGAGAGGGGGCTCGCAGCCTGAACTAAGCTCGGGAAAATCATTTGGACTGGGCGGAGTCCGGAGACGGTCATTCAAGACGTTTAAAAATTCATCCTCTTCCAACTCCGTAAGCGCCTGAGCCTCGGCCTCTGTCGTGCTCCAAACGATGCTTCGATAATGTTCGTGGAGCGGGAGCAGAGCGATAGGGCCATTCTTAAAAAAACGCTGGAAAGCTATGTTGCTGTGTTGCTGAGGATAGGATTCACTGACCTTGACAGTACAAATGAGCGCTTTTCGATTGTATGGGTATTTCTTCGTTCTAATATCGGTAGCGTTTTCTTTCGCAAAGCTGTTCGCCCCATCACACGCGAACAATAAACCCGCGGTGATGGCTCGTCCATCGTCCATCTCAATTGTTAGGCCTTGTTCCTCCTCCTCCCCCCTCTCAATGCTGCTCACGTTCACAGGAGCCAAAAAGTCAACCCCTCCACCCCTAACGATATCGATCGCCAGCTCAGCACATAACACACGATCCTCCACAACACCACCTAAGACCGGATCTACACTGGTAGACGGCAGACAGGTGGAATCAAAGTGAATTATTCCAGTACCCGAAGATTCCCAGACTTGCATCTTATCATAAAATGACACAGCATTTTTTTTCAGCATTCTCGACCACGCACCGTCCCCAGAATTGCCACCAGACTGCTTCACAAGATTCATGCTCGCAGGAGACAATGCGTAATTACGAATGTCTGGAGTAGTTCCAGCAATTTTCTTCTCAGTAGGTGTTGAAATGATTTTGTTGTTATTTATAAGGGCGATGGGGATGGACTTAGGGACAACTTGACGAAGCAAGGACGTGAGCAGAAGACCCGCAGGGCCAGCTCCCATCACAACAAAGGGATAGTGTGATGCGGCCATGGTATTGGACTGTTTTGTTGCGGAGTCGGCTGTGCTGTCGTCCCAGTCAAGTGTGTGATAAGGGCGGTCGTGCGGATTAAGAGCTTATATATAGACAGCAACCAGCAGCAGCAAAAAAGTACTGGTCAGGCGAAAACAGTCCAAACAAAAGAACGGACGCTGGAAGAGTAGGGTGCGATGTTTCTTTTTTCTGCTTTTTTTGCCCTCAGCTTTCTCCTATCATCCTCCGCCAAGAAGACGTTCAAGCCGTTTCAACCCTCCTCCAGTCGCGCTTTTCTACCACTGACGACCGAAGATTGTTTCACGATTCCCACTTTTAACTGAGTCTGCTCTGCTGTGTGTCATCACAAGGACCCTGCCCTGAAAAACCCGTCTAACCTAGATAGAATGAGCGAATCTCCTGCCGAACCAATAATACCGGTCACACCTTCAATATGTGAGCACGCGAAAGCACTCCTAGACCACCTGCTGTCCCAGAACGACGGAGTGAAGAAAAACAAGAAGACAGGGGGGGAGAAGAAGAAATCACAAGACGCTGTGCCGACTCAAACTCCGACGAACTACTTCGAGCTAACCTTCAATTTCTTGTTGACAGTGCCCTCCCCGCATGAGCCCCATAATCTTCTCAGTACAGTTATTGATACAATTGTCTCGACACCTTCACTCGATGCCCTCCAGGGGAAATTATTTGAGTGCCTTGGGGAAGGGGGTTTTGATGCCATGCTGGGCTTAATGGGCGAAGCGACGAATATTGCTGAGTTTGCGAGGGTAAATGACCTCAATAGTTGGATTATGGCCGACAAGGGTGGCGGCGATATCTCTGGAAGCCGGAGAGCAGCTGCTGAAGATGATGCGAGTAGAAAAAAATCGCAGCAGGAGATTGACGAAGCAGCAAGCCTCGCTCTGATTGCGGAGATGCAGCTCCAAGAAGAGGGCTATAACCTTTCCTCTGCCCGAAGTGCCGCCTCCGCCTCCGCCTCCACCTCTAAATCCAACAACAACAACAACAACAACAACAACAACCAACCCCCCGCAATAGTTGGTGTCACTGTGAAGCGCCAGTCCGACAAGGACATGAAAAAGTACAACAAACGTCTTCAGAAGCAGGCTGCTATCGCCTTGAAAAATGCCCGCGACCTGACAAACCCTGATTCAGTGTACGATTTTGACGAGGCGGTTACGAATTTGCCTCAACACGTTCTCGACGAGGAGCAGCGCCTTGGGGTCAAGGGTGCTGGATTTCGGAGCGCGACTGATGAAGATATTCGTGCGATTCGAGAAGCGCTAAATCCGTCGGGAACGCGCGAGTACACGGAAAAAAAATCCCTTCTTCCAATTGGAACTATTCGCGAGTATTTTGAAGGCTACGAGCAGGTTACGATTCCCGCGAAATTACGCGATGAGGCGCTCGAAAAATCTCGCATCAAGCTCGACAGCTCTACCATGGACGAGGTGTGCCTGAAAGGGTTTATTGGCATCTCCTCGTTGAACCCGATGCAGTCGGCGACCTTTCACACGGCGTTTCATACCCATGAGAATTTGCTGATCTGTGCGCCCACAGGTGCTGGGAAGACGAATGTCGCGATGCTGGCTACTCTGGCTCACTTCAGAGACAAGGGCGTGATCGGAGACAACTTTACCGACACGCTCATGAGCAGCTTTGAGGGCGGAAAGAAGGTGATCTACATTGCACCGATGAAAGCTCTGGCCCAAGAAGTTGTGGAGAAATTCAGCCAGCGCCTCAGGCCACTGAATCTCGTCGTCAAGGAGCTGACTGGTGACATGCAGCTGACCAGGGCGGAAGCTGAACGAGCGGATGTGATCGTGACGACCCCAGAAAAATGGGACGTGACCACGCGCAAGGGGGGAGACGGCAGTTTGGGGGAGAGCTGTGGTCTTTTGATCATCGACGAGGTGCACCTGCTTGCCGACGACCGGGGGGCCGTCATTGAGTCTATCGTCGCCCGGCAGCACCGCTACGTCGAGACTAGCCAACGAAACATCAGGATTGTTGGCTTAAGTGCGACACTTCCCAATTACAAGGACGTTGCTCGCTTTCTTCACGTAAACGAAGACTCAGGGCTGTTTCATTTTGGACCAGAGCACCGGCCCGTACCGCTTCAGCAAACGTTTATCGGTGTAACAGATGGTGGGCAATCGCGTTTTCAGATTGCCAACAAGATGAATACCATTTGCTACGACCAGGTTGTTGATAGTCTGCGTCGAGGTTACCAAGTCATGGTTTTTGTTCACAGCCGAAAAGACACCGGTGGTACTGCGCGGGCGCTCGCCGAAATTGCGAGTCGATACAACACGCTCGAGAGTCACTTTTTAACTTCCGATAATTGTGCCGAGAATAGTGCCTTCTCGAAATTTAGCCCAATTGTCAGCAAGTCACGGAATCGCGAGGTGCAGCAACACTTTCGGAACGGAATGGGCATTCATCACGCGGGGATGCTGCGTGGAGATCGAAAATTGACCGAAAACATGTTCGCTGAAGGGGCGATTAAGGTTCTCTGCTGTACGGCAACTCTTGCCTGGGGTATTAACTTGCCCGCGCACACAGTCATCATCAAAGGGACCGAAATATACAATCCTGAGCGTGGCGGGCTCGTGGATTTGAGTATTCTCGATGTCCAGCAGATTTTTGGACGCGCAGGTCGTCCGCAATACGATACAAGCGGAGAAGCTGTTATGATCACGTCGCAGAAAGGGCTGGCGCGTTACCTGAAGTTGTTCGTCAACAGCGTTCCGATCGAAAGCAATTTTATCAAGCAGCTTGCTGATCACTTGAACGCGGAAGTCGTTGGCGGGACTGTATCGAACATTCAGGAGGCTGCGATTTGGCTTCGGTACACCTACCTATACGTGAGAATGTTGAAGAACCCAATCGGCTATGCTATCAAGCACGACGAGCGGGAAACTGATCCACAGCTCGTGAATGAAACGCAGCGCTTGATTCGAGACGCTGCGAAACTCTTGGACGAACGTCGGATGATTCGCTACGACCCAGGAAGTGGTAATTTAGCCGTGACCGATTTGGGGCGCGTAGCTTCGCATTTTTACATCCAGAACGAGTCCGTGAGCACTTTCAACCATATGCTCGAGCGCTCGCCGTTCCCCGACGATTCCACGCTATTGCACGTAATCTGCAGTGCTTGTGAGTTCGAGAACGTCAAGGTGAGGGCCGAAGAGATCGACGAGATGGATGAACTGAAGAAGAAGTTTTGTCCCCTGAAGCTCAAAGCGGACGTCAGCGACAGCAGTGGCAAATGCTGCGTATTGCTCCAGAGCTTTATTTCCGGTGGAATGATCAAGTCCTTCACGCTCATCAGCGACACAAATTACATCGCATCGAACGCCGGCCGCGTCAGTCGGGCGTTATTCGAGATGTGTCTCAGAAGGGGTATGGCAGGTGCCGCAATCAAACTTTTGAGGATTGCCAAGTCGATTGACAAGCAGGTTTGGTGGTTCCATTCAATTATGCGCCAATTTCATCGCGAATTTCCGGACCACGTTTTTAAGGCATTAGAAGCACGGGGGTATGGCAGCTACGACATGACTCTGCAGCTACTCGAAATGGATGCGTCAGAGGTCGGAGGGCTCGCGAAACACCAGAAGAGCGCAAAGAATTTGAAAAAATACGTTCGATTCCTGCCCAAGATCCACATTTCGTGCGTCGTGCAACCCTTGACCAGGGGCATTCTAAAATTTTGCATCGCTCTCACTCCGGATTTCGACTGGAATGCGAGCGTTTTGGGGAGCGCAACGGGGATGTGGCTGTGGGTCGAAGACAATATTAACGAGCGAATCTACCACCAGGAATATGTCTTGCTGACGCGCCGAAATTTTCCCGATGAGATTGAGCTCGAGCTAATGATTCCAGCGTTCGAGCCACTTCCTCCTCAATATTTTATCAGGCTGGTTAGCGACCAGTTTGTGGGCGTCGAGGCAATACTGCCCGTTAGCTTCCAGCATCTGATGCTGCCTACGAGAAGTGCGCCGTTCACTGATCTCATGGACTTAACGCCGCTTCCAAAGGCCGCCCTAGGTAACAAGACTTACGAGGGTTTGTATTCCTTCCAAACCTTCAACCCCATCCAGACTCAGTTGTTTCACGTTTTGTATCATACAGATAAGAACGTGCTGTTAGGGGCGCCCACGGGCAGTGGGAAGACGATTGTGGCCGAACTGGCAATCTTGAGGCTGAAGCAGACTACACCGAAGAAAAAGGTGGTTTATATTGCGCCCTTGAAAAGCTTAGCTCGAGAGAGGCTGAATGAATGGAAGAAGAAGCTGGGAGGAGGGTTGGGATGGTGCGTACTGGAGCTGTCGGGGGATACAAGTGTCGACAGCGGGCGGATGAACAAGGCCGACGTGCTCATCTGTACGCCGGAGAAGTGGGACTTGCTGAGTAGGGGTTGGATGGAAGAAGGACGGGGGAAAGTGGTGAAGGATGTTGGGTTGCTGGTGATTGACGAGATCCATTTGTTGGGGGAGGAGCGGGGAGCCGTGTTGGAGGCTATTGTGTCTCGCACCCGTTACATCGACAAGGATACGCGTATTATCGGCTTATCGACTGCATTGGCAAACCCGAGGGATCTGGGAGAGTGGTTGGGAATTACTTTTGAGGCCGGGGGCTCCAGGGGATTGGGAGGCGGGATTGGCTGCTACAATTTTCGGCCCTCTGTGCGACCTATTCCAATGGAAGTCCACATCCAGGGCTTCCCAGGCAGGCATTATTGTCCACGAATGGCCACCATGAACAAACCGTGCTATGCCAGTATCAAGGAGCATTCACCCACGAAGCCGGTAATTATTTTCGTGGCGAGTAGACGACAGACTCGACTGACGGCGCTGGACTTAATCAACCTTGCCGCTGGAGACGAAAACCCTCGCTTATTTTTGCACGACGAGGTGGACGCCGTCGTCGAAACAATAAGGGATGCGGCCTTGAAGCATTGCTTGAACTTTGGCATAGGCCTCCACCACGCTGGTCTGGATAGCAACGACCGCGATACCGTAGAAAAACTGTTCCTTCAAGGAACCATTCAGGTCCTCGTTGCGACAGCAACGCTGGCGTGGGGCGTCAACCTGCCGGCTCACCTCGTTATTGTCAAGGGCACAGAATTTTTCGACGGGAAAACGCACAGGTATGTTGACTACCCCGTTACCGACGTATTGCAAATGATGGGGAGGGCCGGTCGCCCTCAGTTTGACACCAAGGGGCTGGCTGTTGTTTTGGTGCAGGAAGGGAAGAAAAATTTCTACAAGAAATTTCTGTACGAACCGTTTCCGGTTGAGTCATGCTTGGAGGCGCGGCTCTGCGACTGCTTAAATGCAGAGATTGCCATTGGGACGATTCACAGTGTCGAGGATTGCATAAAATACATGGAATGGACCTACTATTGGCGGCGTTTGAAGCAGAATCCCAGTTTCTACAACTGCGTGGGCGGAAATAAAGAAGAATTTGAGGTTAGTTAGTCTGTCTGTCGTGGGCTATTTATCGCGCTGCTCTTACCTTAAGTTGACCGTTCAGCTAACACCATCCAACCTACTTCTTGATCTTCCGCTACGACTACGACTACTACTACGACTACGACTACGACTACGACTACGACTACGACTACGACTACGACTACGACTACGACTACGACTACAGGAATTTCTGCGAGAACTTGTGGGAAAAAAACTGACAATGTTGGAGGAGAGCGGGTGCGTCCTTTTTGATCGCGGGGCAGGCGAGGTCAACTTCGATTTGGGTAAGAAGGCACTGGAGGGTGAAAGGAGGGCCTTGATGACCACCACACTTGGAGAGGCCGCGAGCAAATATTACCTAGATTACAAGACACCCAAACAATTCCGTGACGGTATTCGTTCGATCAGCGGTGCGATCCGCGATGAGGGCATCAGCCAAGAGCAAGCCATCGCACGTGTTCTCGAGGTTGTCGCTTTCTCGCACGAATTCGATGAGCTTCCCGTCAGACACAACGAGGAGAACGAGAACGGGGAGCTCTGTGAAGATTGCAAGTGGGGTATCCTAGATACAATGGAGATGGATGACCCTCATACAAAGGCATTTTTGCTCATGCAGGTGAGCGAAGCGAATGATGGAAGCGACTGATGGAAGCGACTGATGCGCGAATAAAGCGTGCAGTGAGCTACATCATGTTCAACCGTGCAGACCGATCTAGCTTGAAATCTTGAAAATTGACGGTCACGCCAATCTAACAATTCTCTGTCATGCTCTGTCTTCATTTCGTTTTTGATGCTTCTCACAATTTCCCCTTTGCAGGGATGGCTGGGCCACTGCAAGATGCCCGTCTCGGATTATGTTAACGATACCAAGTCCGTGATCGATCAAATGGGTCGACTACTGGCCGCGATGGCCTATGTCTGCAGCGGTGATGGCGAGGAGGAAAAGTTTGGCATGCTTGACGTCGTTTATGCAATTGTCGGAGCTCGCCAGTGCTTAAAGTCAAGGTGCTATGGGGGAGGGGAGGACGCATTGCTATGCAGCGTCGACGTTCGCAGTTTTCAAGAAGAAAATTTTCAGAGCTTGAAGGTGCTCAAGAACGAAGGTGTTCTTGACTCGCAAGACACCGGAGGGTGCCTTCGATTGCTTCAGAGGAGCACTTTCGAAGGTGAGAAAAGTAAGGCTTTCGCTCGTGCTATGAGCAAGAGGGGGAGAGGGGGGCGGGGGAGGAGTGTCGCAGAGAGCTTGCAGCGGAAGTGCACGAGTGAGGTTATAAATTCCAGGTTCGATTCAGAGGGAAACTTCGTCGAATTGGAACTAAGCATCGAAAGCGTCGAAGATGGCAGGGGGGGAAGTGGGAAAAGCGGCAAGATTGACGAGAGAAGTGTCGTCGTTCTTATAGGCAATAGAGAGACCCGGTCGCTTGTCGGAAGCAAGCATTTCAAGATTCACAGTAACAAGTGGCGCAAGACGACCCAGATCGAGGTGAATAGGGGGGGGGGGG
>Ga0115556_1001502_pt1 | contig 15974 bp, 13 predicted proteins | sample COGITO_mtgs_1104_5_FD_87282 | JGI IMG/M metagenome (GOLD analysis project Ga0115556, IMG submission 87282) | Pelagic marine microbial communities from North Sea - COGITO_mtgs_110414 | ecosystem: Environmental > Aquatic > Marine > Epipelagic | place: Germany:Helgoland, sampling site Kabeltonne... | reverse complement strand
GGATTTCTTCTGATGCAGAACAATCAGAACGCGAGTCCGTCATGCTCGGTTTTCGCCAGCGTAAGTTTCCCATATTGGTGGCAACTGACGTCGTAAGCCGGGGAATTGATATCGACAATATTGAGTTGGTGGTCAACTACGATGTGCCCCCCAATGAGGAGGATTATGTTCATCGAATTGGCAGGACTGCTCGAGCCGATCGTGATGGCGAAGGGGTCACCTTGATCAATCCGGACGATCAATTTCGCTTTGGAAAAATTGAAAAGCTGATCGAAAAGGAAGTCCCAAAATTGGCCATTCCAGAGCGGTTAGGGAAAGGGCCTGAATACAACCCGAAGAGCCGAGGCGGCGGCGGCGGCCGACATGGCGGAAGGTCAGGTGGTCATGGTGGGCGAGGCGGGCGCAAACCTTCTCGTGGCGGAGGCGGAGGAAACTCCAGTGGCGGTGGCGGATACCGAGGCAAAAAGCCTTTCAACCGAAACAAGTCAAAGCAAGGTTCATAAGCCATGTCAGAAGATTCTGAGGCAAAAAATGAAGGGAAGTCTCCCTCTCGCTCAAAAGAGGAGTGGAAGGAACAATTGAGTCCCGAATCATTTTACGTTCTGCGGGAAAACGGAACCGAGCGGCCGTTTAGTTCCGGGTACCATCAAGTGGGTCAGAAAGGCACGTTTTATTGCAAGGGCTGCGATGCCGCGCTTTTCGCAAGTGACGCTCAATTTGACGCGGGGTGCGGCTGGCCAAGCTTCGATCGCCCCGCAGAGCCATCAATCCTTGAAGAGCGTCTCGACAGAACCCACGGAATGGTCAGGGTTGAGATCCGTTGCAACTCTTGCGGTGGGCACCTGGGGCACCTTTTTCCAGATGGGCCAACGGAAACGGGGAACCGTTACTGCATCAATGGCGTATGCTTGGTTTTGAAGGCAGATTAACGCTTGCCGCTATCGTTGGTTTTCCGAATTCCATGGCGACTCACGAAGCTTGTATCGATTAGTTGTTTTTTTTCGCCCTTCCGTTTTCAAGTCCAAAATGATTTTTCGGAACTCCCGTTGAATTCGAGTCAATTGTGACGCTTTTTGGTAACCGATGATTTGAGCCAATTCATTTGTAATGTTGCCCTTCAAATCAATGAGTTCATGCTGCAGGGCGTTTATTGTTGCAAGCAATTCAATGCGATCAGCATCGGAATTCGCAACCTCGAGTGACTCCTCAGCAGAGCGAATTTCTTTCCCCTGTGTTTTGATTTTCTCTTCGGCCGCTTCTGCGGCAGGCCAAAATAGTCGGCTTTCCTCAGCGCTCAAATCGAGTTGGTCCTCATAAAAGGCAACCCTGAGCGCGCGCATGCCTTCTTGCCGCTCAACGCTGGGGCGAAATTTTTGTCGATCGGATTGACGCCCATCTTGTTCTGGCGATTGAGCATTTCCGATAATTGTTGTGACTAACAATAGGCTGAGTATGATGGTATGATTCATTTCCAGGTAGCTTTTAAGTTAGAATGGTTAGAAAGATTCAGTTAATTCAAAGAACAGTTGATCGTCATTGAGCCACTGGTTCAATTCGGAATCGGTTAAGTAGATATCGTTCTTATTCGTCTTCTCCCACAGGCAATAGAAAGTCGCGCACGTTGCTTCGTCTGTAGTGGTTACGAAGAACGCAATGAAGCCGATGAGCAAGGTGATAAACGCCGCCGCATAGCCCACCCAAGGGCTATGAATGCCATTCACTCGGATGGACGAGGGCGTTTCGCTCAGGGATGCATTCCAGATTTGTTCCCGTTGATGTGCGAAAAAACCGTCGGTGGGCAATGCCCCCTTTGAATCTGTGAGATTAAGGTTTTGTTTGACCATGTTGCTATTAAGAGGTTTCTCGTTGTCCATGGGTTTAATCGATGATGAAATCGTATCTCTTTAAAATGTTTTCGATTTTTTTCCTCGCGTGGTGATAGCTGGCTTTGAGGGCACCATCTGAAACGCCGGTAATCGTCGCAATTTGTCCAAACCGTAGGTCTTCAAAATGGCGCAACAGAAAGACCTCGCGCTGTCGGGTTGGTAATTGTTGCACAGCCTCTTGCAGTAGCTTTCTGATTTCCACTTCGCTCAAATTGCCGGCAGGAGCGGCAGCGCTGTCATGAAGCAGCTTGGTTTCATTGCGTGTGAATAGTCGTTTGATTTTGGATCGGTTGCGCAAGCATTCGATGCCCTTTCGATGTGCAATGGTGTACAGCCAAGTTGAGAATTTGGATCTTTCTTCGAATGCCTCAATCGACCTTAGCAATTGAATGAACGTCTCCTGTGTGGCATCATCCGCATCATCGTGGTTTCCCAAGAGATGAAGCAAATGGGAATAAATCTGTTTTTGCCAAACATCCATCATTGCTTGGAACGCACGATTTTTCAACGTTAAATCCGAGGACTTTAATCCTGGGAGCCATTCAGGCTGATCATATTTCTGGATTTCCTTCACCCTTGACAGTTGAGAAGCTTCGAAACATGAAAGGTTTAATCGTCAACGGAAATGTTCGGAAAACACCTTCATTTGCGAGTGCGCAAGAACCACAGGAGGGTGCCGCCACCTAAAAATGTGATGGTAGAGATTAATTCGGCTTGCGTGAATTCCATGCCCGCGAAATCCATGACGGCGTTTACCCGGATTTTTTCGATGAAAAATCGCTCAGCTCCGTTGAACATGCAGTACAGAGCGAACAATGTGCCAGGGGTTTTGAAGCGCTTTCGAACGGACCAGAGCACGCAGAAGATTCCAGTTGCCATGAGGGTTTCGTAAAAAGCGGTCGGGTAAACACCGGGGTCCAAATAGGTGCCGTAACCTTCAAAAATGGGCCAGGGATCTGAGGGGCCAATGAGCTTCCCCGTGTAGCCGGCCAATCGCTCGCCAAATACTCCATTCACATTGTTGGGGAATGAATACGACCACATCCAGTCCGGCAGCCAACTGAGCCAATCGGGCAGTGGATTGGAATTTGGGATGCCCCAGTCACCGTCGCCACTGATTTGGCATCCAATGCGTCCGACGCCATACCCGAGCATCAATCCGGGAGCAACGGAGTCAGCCAAATGCAAGAAGTGAATGCCATTTTTCCTTGTGTAAGCATAAACCGCAAGTCCACCAACAATCAACCCGCCGTAGATGGTTAGGCCACCAAGGAAATTGGAAAGAGAAGGGTCGGTGAAAAATCGAACCAATTCGTCAGGGTACTCAAACAGGTGGAATAGCTTGGCACCTGCAACGCCTCCAATAGCCGCTGCAGCTACAATTCCACCGACATGGGTATGGGCTGGAACCTCTAGTTTTTCGGTTTTTACGGGCTTCGAACGGGTTGCGCGGGTTTCCCACCATTTCCATCCAATCATTAGGCCGGCGCAAGCAATTCCGAGTCCGATACTACCTTCGAAACTAAACAAATGGGACTGAGGTAAGCCACTGGAAAATAACTCTTTAGAGTTGTAAAATAAATAAATAAATTTCCAACCGATGAGGAATCCAATGAGTCCCTGCGTCAGCCATTCGACAGGCGATACAGGCCCGCCGCTTTGAACGGTCACGGAGGAAGCTTCGAAAATTCCTAGCTTTTGTTTGCGGTCCATCTCCCGTTTGAGGGTGGCTGCAGCGGTGACGAAGGCCAGTGCGACGAAAAGACCAAATGAGTTGATCAACTTGAGCGCAGGCAATTCCCATCCAAAGAGGTCAAAGAAGGCGTGGTAGAGCGTTGGATACATTGAATCGGTGGCGTTAATGGCGATGGCCTTGCATGAAACCAGCTGCGCGAATGGTTTGTAGGTGAATTTCCGCGATTTCGTTGGCGGCTACTTCTGCAGCGTCAACACCCACGCGGACATATTCGGGCGTGTATCCGAATCGCAGTCCGTCTTCGACAGAATCTTCAAAAAGCACTTCACGCGATTGCGACAGGAATTGTTCGTAGTGGGCGCGTTGTTTTTTCAAAGAAAGAGTTCGCAATATTTTCGTGCGCTCTTTTCGAATGTTCACGGGAACGGACTCTTCCAAACGCACAGCCGTGGTTTTTTCACGTTCCGAGTAGGTGAAGACGTGAAGGTAGCTGATGGGCAGCCCTTGGAGGAATTCGTATGTCTCTTGAAATGCGTCTTCGTCTTCCCCAGGAAAGCCAGTGATGACGTCAACTCCGATGCTTGCGAGTGGCATATTTTGACGAATACGAGTGATGCGTTCCGCGTATAAATCCGTCCGATAACGCCGGCGCATCGATTTTAAGATGCGATCCGATCCACTTTGCAACGGGATGTGAAAATGTGGCTGGAAGCGTTCACTTTTGCTGACATAGTCAATGATGGCTTCATCCAAAAGGTTGGGTTCAATGCTGCTGATTCGCATGCGAGGAACAGCGATGGCATGATCAAGTTCTTGCACTAAATCCAAAAAAGTCTCCCCAGTACTTTTTCCAAAATCGCCAATATTCACGCCGGTCAAAACGATTTCCTTCGCACCTGAATCCAATGCTTTGCCAGCCATCCGAAGGGTTTCCGCAACCGTTGCATTCCGTGACCTGCCGCGTGCGAGTGGAATGGTGCAAAAGGAGCAAAAATAATCGCAGCCATCTTGAACCTTTAAAAATGCACGCGTTCGATCATTGCTCGAAAATCCAGGGACAAAAGCCTTTACTTCCTTGATGGGATTGACTTCAATGGCAGCGGGATCATCCGGCTGCATCTTGATCAGATGCTTCGCTAGGTTGAATTTTTCCTGCGCACCGAGGACGAGGTTAACGCCCTCAATTTGACTGATTTCCTGAGGTTTGAGCTGCGCATAGCAGCCAACTACGGCAACAAATGCATGGGGATTTCCATTGCGTGCTCTCCGCACTGCGTTTCGGCATTTGGCGTCAGCTTGATCGGTAACGCTGCAGGTGTTAATCACGACAACGTCAGGAGCATCATCAATTCCGACGCGCGCATAACCGGCGTCTGCCAAATCACGGGCTATCGTCGATGTTTCGCTAAAATTCAGCTTGCATCCAAGGGTGTGAAATGCCGCTGTTCCTCCGGGTGTCATGCAGCGAATTTAAACCAGAATTGAGGTGCTCATTCCCTAAATTGACGGCTCATTTTGAATTTTTGCAACCATTTGCGGAATTCGCTGTTATATTGCAAGACTTGAATTCTGAAACCAATTCTCATGCGTAATTTTTTATTTGGTGCATTAGCACTCTTGTTTGCGTTAACATCTAACGCTCAGACCTTCTCCAACGCTTCTTCGTCTTTGCCCGACAGTTACAACAGCGGCAACTGTGTCGGCTTCACCGACATGGACAACGATGGATATGACGACATCGTCGTTTTGGATGGATCTACAACGGTAAAAGTTCTGTACCAGAATGGTTCGGGCGAATTTACCGAAGTAAATTACGGGGATGTTTCAAACAATAACCAGTGGGGCATGACCATTGGGGATTATGACAACGATGGACACAAAGACGTTTTTTCGGGCGGTTCATATGATGGCGTGCACGTTAAGCACATCGACGCGGTAGGGCAGTGGTCAGACTTCGACCTCGAAAATGGTTCAATGTTCATGCAAGCCTGCAATTTTGCGGACATTGACAACGATGGTCAGCTTGATGTTTTTGGATGCCATGATGATGCGCTCTCGCGCATTTGGAAAGGAAATGGTTCGGCATTGGATTTCGATGCAGACCTCATTGACCTCACAAATTATGATTACAGCGACTTTCCATCCACCGACCACAGTGGAAACTACGGAACGGTTTTCTGTGATTTCGATCACGATGGCGATTTGGATCTAACCATTGCCAAATGCCGACAATTTGTTTCGGACCCGAATGACCCACGTCGCATCAACCAAATCTGGATGAATAACGGCGATGGTACATGGTCAGAAGTTGCTGAGGAGCGAGGTTTGGTGTTGAATGAGCAGAGCTGGACCGTGGATTATGCGGATTATGACAACGATGGTGACTTTGATTGTTACCTGACCAACCACTCCACCACGATGAAGCTATTGCAAAACGATGGCAGTGGATACTTCACCGACGTCACGGACGAGGCGGGCTTGGGGGCCAGTGGTTTTGTGTTGCAAGCAAAGATGACTGACTTTGACAACGATGGATTTGTTGATGTTCTGATCTCAGGAGGTTTCCATTCATATTTTCACAACAATGGCGACGGTACATTCACAGAGGTAAATACCTTCGTTGCCGGCGATACCATGCACAGCTTTGCTGTTGGAGACGTCAACCGAGATGGCTTTGCAGATTTGTATGCGAGCTACGGCAATGGATACAATAGTCCTGATAACAACAACGATGACATTTTGTGGTTGAATCAGGGCAATGCCAATCATTGGATCGCTTTCGATTTGGAAGGCATTGAATCCAACAAAGACGCTGTAGGCGCAACCGTAGTGATTACAGGCGACTTCGGCACGCAAATCCGAGAGATTCGTGCAGGTGAGAGCTATGGCATCACTAACACATTTGCGTGTATGTTTGGTCTGGGAGAAAATGACACAGTCGAGACGGCAACGATCAGCTGGCCAAGTGGCATGGTGACAATCATTGAGAATCCGAGCATCGACCAATACCACAACTTGCTCGAAGCACCGTGCATGACGGATTTGATTCTGACGGTTAGCGGAGAGACATCCATTTGCCCGGGAGAAACGGTTGATTTGATTGTAGAAGGCGAGTTCGCCAGCTACGCGTGGTCCAATGGAACTACGGAGTCTACTTTGGCAGTAGGTGAAACAGGAAACTATAGCGTAACCGCATACGACGCAGATGGATGTGCAGCTGTATCAACAGTGGTGTCGGTGCAGGTTGTAACAGCTGAGGCTCCAGTCGTGAATGCACTGGGAGAATTAAGTTTCTGTGAAGGCGGTTCTGTTGATTTGGTTTCAGAGAGTTCAGGAGACTGGACATGGTCCAATGGGGAGGAAACACAAAGCATTAACGTCACAGAGTCCGGCACGTATTTTTTGACGGTCACGGATGTCTGTGGAAATGCGAACCCATCGGCGGAATTCATCGTGCTCGTGTTGGAAGCACCTGAGACACCGGTAATCACAGGACCTTCTGAATTAGACGGGCCGCAAGTCATCACATTGGAGTCCTCTTCTGAGACAACCCATTGGTATGATTCCGAGACTGCGACGGAAGCAATGGCTGTAGGAGCAACGTACGAGTTGGATGCACAGTCGTCAACCACGGTATGGGTCGAGGACATTTCAGCTGAAGATATGGTCGAAGGAGCAGGAGGCCGTGCTGAAACAGGCGAAGGTCAATACCACGACAACAGCATTCGTTGGTTGCTTTTTGATGCATACGAGGACATCGTGATTCGCAGCGTTGACGTATACGCGAATGGAGCGGGAGACCGTGAAATTGGCGTTGTTGATTCCGAAGGCAACGTGGTAGCGTCTGCTGTTTTTGAAGTTGCTGATGGAATGAATACACTTGAGTTGGATTTTGAGTTGGAGCAGGGCAATGATTATGGCTTGCGCAGTTTGGATAATGATCCCCAGCTGTGGCGTGACGCTCCTGATACGGATATGGCTTATCCGTATGCTATCGGAGACTTGGCTTCAATCACACAGAGCACAGCCGGTGGAAACAATGCCTACAACTACTATTATTTCTTCTACAATTGGGTGGTCCAGACTCCATCGATTGCCTGCGCATCCGAACGCATTCCTTTCACCATCAATGTGACCGGAATTTCAGAAGTGTTGGGGATGACATTGGATTTGTACCCGAATCCATCCAATGGACGGGTGCAGTTGAATTCGAATGAAATGTCAAACACGCCATTCGAATGGAGTTTGATGTCGACTACCGGAGCGCTTGTTGACCAGGGCATGGCGTCATCAGGAGAATGGTTGGATTGGTCAGGATTGGCCAAAGGCACATATGTGTTCCGATTGAATTCAGAAGAAGGCACCATCATCAAGCAGGTGATTTTGCAATAAAACGGTGAGCTTCGCATGAAAAGAAAACAGCGGCCTTCTGGCTGCTGTTTTTTTTTGATCATAGGCCAAGGGTTGGGGTTGCCCTTATTGGATTCGGTCAATGGCCGTGCCGAATATTCCCTGGGATGCGCGTTCAAAGGCGTCGGCTTGTCCCCGTCTGATTTCCACGATGATGGTGCAGGATTCCAAAAATATTTGTTCTTTGGGCTTTGCCTGCCATTTATCGAGGTGATTCATAATGGTTCCCATTAAATCATACGGAAACGAAACCTTGAAGGAAGCCAAAATGATTTCTTCTTTTATTTCTGCGGCCTCAAGTGCGCAGCGCGTAGCCGTGCGATAGGCTTCAATTAGCCCGCCAACGCCGAGCTTAGTTCCTCCGAAATATCGAATTACGACTCCGAGGCAGTTGGTGACGTTCATGCTTTTGAACGCTCCTAATATGGGTGGACCTGCGCTGTTGCTGGGCTCGCCGTCGTCAGAGGTCCGCCACGTATCGCCATTCATCCCAAGCCGATAGGCATATGCGTGGTGTCGGGCATCGTGGTACTTTTTTCTGAGGCTTGTCAAATGACCTTCGACTTCATCTTCAGTTTTGATCGGAAATACATGGCCAAAATGCTTGGACCCTTTGACTTTATGCATTCCGGACGCTGGCTCTGCCAATGTCAGAAATGAGTCTTGAGGTTGCGTGTTTTCCGACATTATTGGGCGGTAGCTTTTACCCGTTTTGGCTGGAACTGTATTCGGGAATGAGCGCGTGCAAAAGTGATAGTGTCTCTGGATGTGCGCCTTTAGTTTGAGACAAGGCAATGATGCGTTCGAGGTCCGCGGCCTTCAAGGAAGGTGGGGTATTGGCGCGCATGATTTTTGGATGGTGCGTAGGCAAGAGGGACTCGCGGTTTGAGAGCAATTCCTCGTGCATCTTTTCGCCAGGCCGCAATCCGGTGATGGCGACTTTAATATCTTTTCCTTCTTCCATTCCGGCCAAGGCGATCATTTTCTTAGCAAGGTCCATGATCTTGATGGATTGGCCCATATCAAAGACAAACACATCGTCTTGCTTTCCGATGGCTGCAGCTTCAAGCACGAGAGAGACGGCTTCGGGTATGGTCATGAAATAGCGCGTGACTTCCTTGTCTGTTACTGTGATGGGGCCGCCGGCTTCGATTTGCTTTTTGAAAAGTGGAATGACGGATCCGTTGCTGCCCAGCACGTTGCCAAAACGGGTGATGACACACTGGGTTTTGGAAGTCGATGCACGTTGAAGCACTAAGAGTTCAGCGAGACGTTTCGTGGCTCCCATCACGCTTGTGGGATTCACTGCTTTGTCGGTGGAGATGAAGACAAACCGTGGACACCCCGATGCTTCAGCCGCCATTAGTACGTTTAGGCTTCCCATGGCATTGGTGTCGAACGCCTGCCAAGGCTGCTTTTCCATCATTGGCACATGCTTGTATGCGGCCGCATGAAACACAACATCCGGTTGGAAAGACTGCAGCGTAGCAAGGATCTGTTCTGCATCGCGGACGTCGCCAATTTGTAGATCCACCATTTCCTCAACTCCCAACTGTACGAGTTCCAAATGGAGGTCGTGCATCGGGGTTTCCGCTTGGTCAATCGCAAGGAGTACAGAAGGTTGGTAACCAAGTAGTTGACGAACCAATTCAGAGCCGATGGAACCTGCGGCACCCGTGACGACCACCCGTTTTCCCTGCATGTTTTCAAGAATGGGATGGGAATTCAATTCTATGGGTTCCCTTCCCAATAAATCCTCGATGCGCAGCTCCTTTATTTGTCCAAATGATAAGGCGCCATTGATCCAGCGTTCCACTGGAGGTACGTCCAAAGGACGAACGCCATGACGCAGTGCCATATCGACCATCACGCGCCGCTTTTCTTTGTCGAGGTTTTGGATTGAGAGGATCATTTGATCCACGCGGCCATCGGCAAACAGCATCTCGGCCTGGTGGGCATTGAGGATGTCAATGCCTTCGATTTTCTTGCCGATTTTATTGCGGTCATCGTCGATGAAGGCAATCAATTTCATGCCTGACTCACCCAATTCTCGATCAATGGCCTCTTTTGCCAAAAGGCCCGCTTCGCCTGCGCCATAAATGGCAATTTGGGTCTTAACCCCTGGATGCCTCTTGTTTTGGAGGTAAAGCCATTTGACGGCCCAGCGACTGGAAACCATAATTGCCGTGGTCAAAATCCACTCAATGCCTAGAATGCTGAATGGAATCCAGTAGGGGGCATTTCCCATTTGAGCTGCGATCAGGTTGGCGCTGGCGAAGACAATTGTGACCGCGCTCGTGCACATTGCAATTCGTTTGACATCTTCTAACCCCGTGTGCCTGATGATTCCGGCGGATGTACTGAAGAGTAAAAATGCTGCCAGTCGTGCTGTGATGAAAACAGGCAGAAAAGCCTTCCAAATCAGCCATTCTGCTTCGGGGATTCGAAATTCAAATCGGAGCAGAGCAGCGGTGTAGAGTGCAAGAATGCTCACACTGATATCCACGACGGTCACCATCCAGCGCGGTGCATGTCTTTTGGGCAGGAGAGCGTTCAGCATTTTAGCATCATCCTTCGAAACACAATGACAGAATGAAGGAGCGCGTTTTCAGTCCGTCCAAAGGGGCCGAAAATTCGGATTCGTCTTGGATCAAGATGTTTCTGCGGCCCATTTCAAATTTGCCTTCAATGCTGAATTTGAAGAAAGGCAGAAAAAAATCAACCCCTGCACCAATGTCAATGGATGAGTTGCCCGATTCCAAGCGTAAAATGTATTCGCTCTGCAATTGCTGATTCGTTTCTTCTTGCGATTGCATGTCCTTGCTGAGCTTCCCACCGACTAGTGCAAAAGCAGCCATATTTCCGATTCGATCCGTGCGTAGCTTGAGAAGCAAGGGGAAGTCAAGGTAAACGGCTTCGGTTCGTCTGCTTTTTATGGACACATCATCTTCTTCCTGGAAATGGTATTCCAACGTGCGATCTTGAAAGGATAGTCCGGGTAAAAAGCACAACCGAACATTTTTAGTCATGTTCCATGAGGCAACCAAGGCGAGATTGAAACCGGCTTGGGGTTGGTTCACCAATTGAACTAAGCTGTCCGAAAATGTAAAATCAGGACGCTGGATAATGTTGAAATCACTTTGGTTTCCTGCCAAGCAGAATCCGAAATGGTATTTCTTGGCATCAAATGCGGCAAGATTTTTCCGCCCATCTTGTGCTTGGCTTGCCCACGAAATAAGGAATATGAAACCACACAATGTCGCCGTCCTTGTCATGCTGCGCATGACGGTGTTTTGGGAAGGTTCGAAAGGAGTTGGCTGCATGCGTTGGAAGCGAGATGTGAGTTACAAAGCTATAACGGAGTGAACGAAGAAAAAATTGGATACGTGCTAATTTAGGTGGCCCAAATTTTAGGCCAGATAAAGGCGAAGATTGCAGCAACGAAGAGTCCGGTAAACGACCAAGCCATTGCTGCCATGCCGAGATAAAAAACGGGGGAGAAGAACACTTCGATATTTGATTGTTGCCGCTGTACAATGCTCGCGCGATCAGATTCCAGTAACACCGGGTTATCCCCCGCCAACTTTTCAAAGCTCTCATCGTTTAGGATTTGAGCTTCGACTTGCTGCATTTTTTGGGTTTTACGCGCTTCCAATGCATCCGAGGCAATTCCGTAGTACCAAAGGCCCAACCCCAGGGGAAGCAACAAGGCGAAAGAAAGTGTTTTTCGCGAAGCGTGCTTCCACCGTTCCAAAAAGTCATTGCCATACCGTTGGTAAGCCTCGTGTGTTCCAAAGGCTGCAACGGAGGTTAGTAAGGCTAGATTTAGGAGGATGCCATATTGGGTAGAGTCCTCCCACGTCCAAGTGCCCAGTGCATAGTATTTCAGCGCGAGCCATGCCAACGGCCCGCCGAAATAGAAAAGCCGGAGCTTATCCATTCATAGAGGATAAGAAGTCCTCATTGCTCCGTGTCTGTTCCATGCGGTCTTTCATGAATTCCATCGCTTCGACGGAGTTCATGTCAGCGAGGTGCTTGCGCAATATCCAAATGCGTTGCAAGGTCTCCTTGTCCATGAGCAAATCCTCGCGCCGGGTTCCGGATGAGAGGATGTCGATGGCCGGGTAGATTCTACGATTGGAGATGCGCCGATCAAGCTGAAGCTCCATGTTTCCGGTGCCTTTGAATTCTTCAAAGATCACTTCGTCCATTTTCGAACCGGTCTCCGTCAGGGCCGTCGAAATGATGGACAAGGATCCACCGTTTTCTATATTACGGGCAGCTCCGAAGAAGCGTTTGGGCTTTTGCAAGGCATTGGCCTCGACACCACCACTCAAGATCTTACCGGAACTCGGAGAAACGGTGTTATAAGCACGGGCCAAACGCGTAATCGAGTCGAGTAAGATGCAGACATCGTGTCCGCACTCCACCATACGCTTGGCCTTTTCCAAGACCAAATTGGCGATACGGACGTGGCGATCTGCAGGCTCATCGAATGTTGACGCGATCACTTCCGCATTCACACTTCGCTTCATATCGGTCACTTCTTCCGGACGCTCGTCAATCAACAAGATGAGCAAGTATACTTCTGGGTGGTTCAACGCGATTGCATTTGCCACATCCTTGAGCAAGGTGGTCTTTCCTGTCTTAGGCTGCGATACAAGCATTCCACGTTGGCCTTTGCCAATGGGAGCAAAGAGGTCCATGAGGCGAGTACTGATGTTTCCGCCACGCGTGCTCAACTTGAATTTCTCTTGTGGGAACAGTGGCGTCAGGAATTTGAAAGGAATTCGGTCCCGCACCCATTCGGGTGACCTTCCGTTCACGCTCATGACGTCAATTAAAGGATAGAATTTTTCTCCAAGTCGCGGAGGGCGCACTTTGGCTATGACGGTGTCGCCTGTTTGGAGGGAGAACTGTTTGATCTGCCGAGAGGTGATGTAAACATCGTCCGGTGAATTCAAATAGTTGTAGTCCGCGGATCGCAAGAAACCAAATCCCTCTTGCTGGATTTCCAGCACTCCTTCTGCTGTGATGATGCCATCAAAGTTGAAGCCATGTTCTTCCGGCTCGCTCAAATACCGGTCCTTCTTATCGTTCCGTCCATTTTTGCGATCGTTTCCGCGTCGATCATTGCCGCGTCGATCGCTGTCGCGTCGATCGTTGTCGCGTCGATCGTTGTCGCGTCGATCGTTGTCGCGTCGATCGTTGTCGCGTCGATCGTTGTCGCGTCGATCGTTATTGCGTCGATCATTGCCGCGTCGGTCATTATTGCCTCGATCATTGTTCCGTCGTTCGCCGCGCTCATCGTTTTGCTTGTCATCTACGCGCTTGTCGTCACCGCGTTTGTCGTCTCCGCGCTTGTCTTCGCCTCTCTTATCATCTCGGCGCTTGTCATTTCGTTCTTTGTCGTTGGACCGTTTTTCAGATGAGCTTGAGCCTGCTTTCGTTTCTGCCGTTCCGTCTTCTTTTTTCGCATTGGAAGAAGGAGCGTCCTCCGCTGTGGCATTTTTCTTGGCTCGGCGCTCGCGAATGGCATCACCGGGTTGGCGCTTGCCTTTGGATTCGTCACGCGCTGTAGATTCGGCCTCTTTGGAATTTGTGGCTCCTTTTTTGGCTGGACGTGGAGTTCGGGAAGTCTTTGGCTTCTCCTGTTCTTCACTTGCTCCTTGAGCGGTGGATTTTGGGGACCGGGTGGCGGCTGTTTTGGGCTTCGATTCAGCCTTTTTGTTTTCGCCTGGCCGCAATGCCTGTTCGTCTAAAATGCTGTAAACAAGATCTTGTTTCTTCAGTTTTTCGAGTCGGCTGATTCCGAGTTTTTTTGCGATTTCCTTGAGTTCAAGGACCTTCTTCGCATTGAGTTCAATGATGTCGTACATCAATTATTGTATCAATAGTATGTTAAATGCTTGTGGGGTGTGTCCTTCTTCTAGGACCGGAGCTTTGTCAAAAGCCCTTTTGTTTTCAAATATGAAAGTGGTAGAACGAATCTAGAATATTCGCGCATTCGTTGAATGCTTCCTAATGAGGACAATGCAATGATACGGAAAAAAGATTAAACTCGCTGTCTTCTCATTCGATCGCCTAGTTCGACCACCTTCATATCGTGCAATGCTCCTTTCTTGATTTCGAATTTTATGAGGGTTCTTTTCTGATGGAATCCCTGCATGCCGCAGGCGCCAGGATTCATATACAAGCCGCCCCAACTTTCGTCCTGCTTCACAAGCAAGAGATGGCTGTGTCCGCAAATGAAAACGTTTGGTCTGTGACTGAGCAAAGACTGGCGCACACCTTTCGCATAACGCCCAGGCCTGCCACCGATGTGTGTCATGAAAAATTTGATGCCTTCAATTTCCCAGCATAATTCTGCCGCGCATTCAGATCGAATTACATGGCTATCAATGTTGCCAAATACAATTCGCGCTTTTTGAGGCTGTAGGGCTTTAATGGCATCGATGACTTCAAGGGATCCGATATCGCCAGCGTGCCAGATTTCATCGCAATCTCCGAGGTGGTGATTGAGTCGTTGATCCCAATAACCGTGGTTGTCGGATAGTAGTCCGATCGTCATGCTTCAATTGAGTTCGATGATTGTATCATGATTTAAGCTTAATTTCGAGGCGTTGTGCTAAATAAAACAATTTGAGCGTGCATTCAATAGATCCCAAGGTCTTCATGTTCTTCGTTTTGATTTTCTGTGTTCATGGAAGTCAAGCCTTTTCTCAATCAAATGATAAAAAGGCGACAAAACGATACAGCCAAGCCACTGAATTATACGGCCAAGGAATGCGAGTGGAGGCTTTGGTGAAGCTGGATGAAGCCACTCGATTTGATGAGGAGTATTTTGACGCTTTCATGTTGAAAGGTCAAATTTTTGCGGAGATGAAAGAATGGAAGAAGGGCGCAGACGCATTGAATCGAGCATTTGAAATTGAACCCTCTGAACGAGAGGATTGGCAAGAGTCATTGGTTTCAATGTACCACCGAGGTGGGATGTACAAAGAAGCCTATCACGCACTCGAAGTGGGCGAACAATTGCGAGGATGGCAGATGCAGAGCGATCTTTTAGAAAGCTCCGTGCGATTTGCCAATACCGCCATCGATGCGCCATCTGAATTTCATCCCACCGCGCTTTTGGGCGACGTGAATTCGGAATTATCCGAGTATTATCCTGCCTTGTATTCCAGCGGTGACCGAATGGTGTTTACCCGAGAATTGGTATACCCCAATCGGTCTTTCGGTCAGGAAGACTTTTACGAAGCGCGAAAAGAGGGCGATGAGTGGTGGACCGTAAGGTCCATAGGTGAAGTCAATACGCCACGAAATGAAGGAGCTCCCTCCATTCGTGGGGATGGCCGCCTTCTTGTATTTACGGCTTGTGCTGGAATTGATGGTTCGTATGGAACCCGGACTGGTGTGGGGTCTTGCGATTTGTTTCAAAGCGATTACAATGTTCTATCCTCCTCTTACAATGATGCGGCAAACTTGGAGGAGTTGAACTCAGCGAAATGGGAGAGCCAGCCTGCATTGAGTGCAGATGGCCAGTTTTTGTTCTTTGTGCGTGCTTTTCGTTCAACAGATACGGGAGAGGTGGTGCAGGATATCTATGTGAGTGAACGCAGCGATGAAGGCAGTTGGTTGCCAGCTGTTGCTTTGCCGGGTGTCATTAATTCCAAAGGAAGAGAGGAGAATCCGTTTCTTCATTCGGATGGTGTTTCCCTGTATTTCGCTTCTGACGGATTGCCAGGGATGGGGGGCATGGACTTGTTTGTTAGCCGCAAGCAGGATGATGGCACGTGGTCCGAACCAGAAAACTTAGGCTACCCGATCAATACGCATGGAGACGAGAATAGCTTGCAGGTTTTCGCGGACGGCAGCCATGCCATTTTTGCAACCGATCGGAATGAGCCCGGAAATTTGGACCTGTGGGAATTTGAATTGCCTGTGGAAGTGAGCGCCAAGGCAGTGGCCCTTTGGACAGG
>Ga0115556_1001484_pt1 | contig 16103 bp, 15 predicted proteins | sample COGITO_mtgs_1104_5_FD_87282 | JGI IMG/M metagenome (GOLD analysis project Ga0115556, IMG submission 87282) | Pelagic marine microbial communities from North Sea - COGITO_mtgs_110414 | ecosystem: Environmental > Aquatic > Marine > Epipelagic | place: Germany:Helgoland, sampling site Kabeltonne... | reverse complement strand
ATGTGAATGTGAATGTGAATGTGAATGTGAATGTGAATGTGAATGTGAATGTGAATGTGAATGTGAATAACTGCCTCTGGCATTTATATATACCTCGTGCTAACCCATAATCCTACACAGCTTACATTCGCCCTCCGCTACTTGAACTTTTTCACAAAGGCCACCACTTTGGGAAATGTTGTAGTAATCTCCATGTCTCCTGATGTTCCTGTAGTGGTTGAATATCCTATTGAGGGAATTGGGCACATCAAGTACTACCTCGCCCCTAAGATCGACGAGAATGATGATTAAATTGCGCTTTCGTCAGTGCCAGCACCTCGATGGCAAATGGTTTTGTAGTATTTTTTAAACGAAATGTCGCTGCCGTTTGCAGAAGATTTTTTAAGATTAACTTTTGGAAGGACACGACTACGTCTGCATATGCGGAGTTTTTGGACTTCAATTTGTTGCCCGTTTTTTCTTAGAGACCTAATTACATACCACAAAGCCTTCGTCCTTTCTTACATGCACTACATCGAGTGGGTCTTTGGACCCTAATTCTCATTCATCACGGGAATTGAGTCTGTTAAGAAGGAGTGGCGAATTGAGTCTGTCCACCAGTTGGCGCTTGACTTGCACTCACAGTCACAGGAGCAGGAGCAGGAGCAGAAAGACCCGAGTAACCGGAGGATTCAGAGTTGAGGAATGGCCTGAATTCAGTTTCGTCGAAGAAAATATTGATCTCGTCGACAAGAGCATTGTAGTCAGGCTGCTGGTAACAGAAGGGGACTGAGACATGTTCTTCCAAGAATAAAGCGTAAGGGCATTGAATCGGTGCGGACCAAGACGTACACGGGAACGTCTACATTTAGAGGAAGGGTGGAAGACGAAGTGGGCGATTCACAGTTCAATGTGCGAGCAGGCGAATGTGTGAGCAGCAGGCAGAGATCAAACAGGGTTTCAAGCGATAGTTGCAAAGCATCAATTTCACAGCTTACCAAGGAGTGGGCGCAACAGTACTGACTGCCTTTCCCTTGTGGAGAATCGGGTGAATTACCGGGTCCACATTCAGGAATCGACTGTATTATGGGAGGGGGGGGGCGTGCAAAAGGGAGTTAGACAGGAAAAGAGTCATACTACTGCATGAAGCTAATACACGAGGTTGAGGATTTGCGTTGGCAGAAACTCGAGAAAACTCACCGTACACATGTAAGGTTGGACATATGGGCAACTCATTCTCTGCGCATCTGGGCAAGTCTTCTGCCAAGATTCAAGTTCGATTCCTCCACACTTTCGACGTTCCAGGACGGAAACTGAATTATCTGAGCACTGCAATGAGTACATCCAGTCCCACTTCTCATCGGAATAATCCACATCAGAGCTCGAGGAAGACGAGCTCGAGGAAGACGAGCTCGAGGAAGACAAGCTCGAGGAAGACAAGCTCGAGGAAGTCGAGCTCGAGGAAGTCGAGCTCGAGGAAGCCATAGCCTGATCATGAGCGGAAATCAGCAGGGAGTAGAGGCGTGAGGGGATGCGTGAGGGGATGCGTGAGGGGGTGGTGAAAAAATTTGCAAAATCTGGATGTCTTAAATTGACGTTTTGAAGCGTCAGTTGGCTGTAAAGAGCCGTTGTTACGCACCTGCGACACCCATGACAAGATCAATAGTGTAATCTTCATCGTTCTGGCGTAAATTTAAATCCTCTTCGGTTTCTGTGGAGGGGGGGGGGGGGGCAAGAAGTAATGTGAGCCGATGATGTTGAAATTTTGGGGGGGAGGTCACAGCATACAGAGGGATCACATCGTTTTGAAAAGGATTTCGTGTGGCTATTATGATGTTTTTCGTCGCATGTTGGAGAGAGAGCCCCTAATAAAGGTGAGAGGGCACAAAAGAGTCCAGCAAACAATCAAATATGCTTGACGGAGAAGCTCTTACACATCCATTAAACATATTTTGCGGTTTTTTAACGCAAGCAGTGGAAAGTTGGGCTGATCTTTCGGCCAGATGAAAGTTTTGATGAGCGCTACTTCCCGTTTACGTACCTTTAGCTCGTTTCGAAGGCTGCCAAAAAATCGCTGACTTTGCGATTGCAGTTGATAAGAAATAAACGGAATTTCGTGTAAATTTTAGCGACCACAGCTATTTGTGTTACAGAGAGGTGAGAAAAATGCACCTATAACGCTTGAGACCTTTGCTTTGTGCCAGAAACACTGACTGCAAACTCAAGGATGACGCAGAAAATCTGCATGCACTGCTCCTGAAAGCCTGAGTGAGTCTTGTTTCGGGGTCGCGGCTGATTCTGTCATGATTGTTATCTGACCTCACGCTCTTTCAACTTCTCCCACACACTTATGACGACAGTTACTACTATGAACAGAATCAGAATAGTGTTCTTTGCTTTCCTCGCCACTATAACTAGTGCATTGCGTGTTCCGACGATCCTGTTACCTCAATCCGGCCTAATCGCGTCTAAAACGATTACCGCCACTACATCGACGACAAAAACGACAGAAGCAGCGAAGACCACACCAACAACAAGGTTGAATCTGATGATGATGCGTGGAGGGGCTGCTCCCCTCTCTGCTTTCCCGCAAATATTGAAGATCGCACCTCCCCTAGCTCTCAAGACGCTCACAGGTCTTTCTTTTCTGACTACTTCCATTGGTCTGAATCGGTTCTACTACTTTTTCTCGCTGGGTTATGGCCTTACCATGGCCTGTCTTGGGGCTGCCGCTCTGATCCTTGCAACTGGTACAGGGTCAATCGCCAGCCGATTGCATTGCGCCGGTTTTGTGGTCTATGGGGCTAGGTTGTACACATTTCTTGTTATGCGCAACAGATCAGTCGCTTCAAAGCGCGAGCAAGTGGACGAAATGGAGAAAAAGACTTCTATCAAGGCAAAGCTCTCTTTCTGGCCTTTTGCTGCGTTACTTTACCCTTGCATGTTCTCTCCCGCCCTCTTCCACCATCTCTCTGCGACCGCAGAGACAGTTGCCGCTCCAATCTTCTCCAAAGTCGTCAATTGTATTGGTGGCAGCGGACTTGTCACAAGTCTCGGCTTGTCTATATTCGCTGCCGGGATCATCATCGAATCCATCGCAGATCAACAGAAATCAGCTGCGAAGAAGATTTCTAGCGGGTTCGTGAACTTGGGAGGTTAGTGAATGTGTGTTATCGTTGTCGTCGTCGTCGATTTTGTCGTCATCGTTGTCGTCATCGTTGTCGTCATCGGTGTCGTCATCGTTGTCGTTGACGTTGTCGTTGTCGTCGGCGTTTTTAAAAACGTGAACAATAAAAACTAACCTCAAACAACACAATAGTGTGGAGATACTCCCGCCATGCTAATTATGCTGGGGAGATAATGGTCTATGTTGGAAGCTTGGTAGCCGCCTTGCCGCACTACTCGAAGTGGTCTAGTTTTGGCATCTCTGTATTTGGCACCGTTGGGATTCTTAACACCATGCTCGGAGCGACAGAGAGACTGGACAAAAAACAGGCGGAGGCCTACGGTGATGACGCAGCATATAAAGCCTATGTGGCGAGTAGTGCGAAATTGTTCATCTGAGAAGTGCTGAATATCTCGCAGGTTGTGCGCTCTCGAAGCACATGTACTAGAAGCACATGTACTACAGCTTGGCAAGAACAAAAAGATGTTGAATGTATTTTTTGGGTTGGCCACAAAACGTTATTACAATTCATTAGTCCAAGTCTATTACGTCCTCTTCGTCATCTTTCCCGTCGTCCTCATCTCCGCCATCCTCCTCCCCATCCTCCTCCCCGTCCTCCTCCCACATAGCTTCCCCCTCCTCCTCTCCCACATCCTCCTCAATAACATTATTTTTCATTTCATTTTCCATTCTCTGCCTCCTCTGCCTCTCGAATTCTTGGTCCTCGGCAATGCGCTCCTCCTCGGTCATCTTTGCCCTCCTCTCCTCGTTTTCTCGCTTGACTCTTTCTTTGTGTTTCTCCCTCTCCTTCTTGTGCGCAGCCTTTCGGAGCTTTGCCTTCTCAGCGTCACTCATTTCCGCCTCTGCTTTCTCCTGAGCACGCTTCTTTGCGTTATTGATAGATTTTTTCGTCCTTGTGCTCAGTTTCGGCAGAGCCCTGAGCTCCTTCGTTTCAATCTCCCCACTCACAACGTCTTGGACGAACTTTTGGAGTGCATCCAGGCTGAAATCTTTGCTCTTGTAGCTCTTGGCGCTGGTCACAATCTTGTCCTCCTCACCGGCACCGCCGGCACCCCCGGCACCCCCGGCACCCCCTTTTTTCTCGCTTTCTTCTTCTTCGTACTCCTCCTCGTCCTCGTCATCGTCATCGTCCTCGTCCCCATAAATGCGCTTGAACATGAGAAAACGGTGGTTCCCAGCAGTGTACACCTGCATTTTTTTTTCCAAGTTCATCTCAAGGAGGCTGCTGTCCAACGAGGCAAACTGAACAAGGGGGAATTCATCAATCATCGTCGTGATTGCACTCTTAAGGTCAGAGTCCACAGACTTTCCCTTCATGAGTAAAAAACAGTAGTTCCTGCTGAGGCACCGAGAAGAGAGCTGTTTTGTGTTCTGCATGAGGGGTTAGCATGGGGGGGGGGGGGGGGGGAAGGAAGGGGGGAAAAGGGGAGAAAAGGGGGGGGAAAAAAAAAAAGGGGGGGGAAGGGAAAAGGGAGGGTAAGGACACAGCCGAGGTGTGCAGAGGGAGAAGAGCGATCATAGCACTATGCTCACCTCAATTTTAGCTGCCTTTACAGTAAGAATACTCCTGACAACTTTGGCTAAAGAGTAGCCTGTCTTCAAACTGTTCACTGGCACCACAATTGGCTTACTCACTTTCCCGCCGCTCACGAAAACGGCAGGCTTTTTTGTCAGATCGATCCCTAGTCTCTCCCCCACAGATACCCCGGATGGCAACGCTTCATTACAGTCGACAGTCAGAAATTGAGCCACCTTCTTGTCAACAATTTTGCTCGCATCTGTGAATGATTTGCTCATCGGTAAGGTGGCATCCTTGGGGTGACAGAGGATAACGTAAGACTTCCCCGGCCCCTCGCCGAAAAAGTACTCGCGGAGAGCCAAGGAATCGGTCAGATCAATCCGGTCAATAGCGGAGGAGAGGGAAAAGAGGTAGTAAAGGAGGGAGGCAAGGATGGCAACCGCGACTGCAATCTTCGGAGTGTGATTGTTAGTCTGGGTGGTGGCAGAGCCCCAAGATTTTCTGGCGTTAGTCGAGGAATCCGATGATCCTGTTACGCTTCTGCCCTTGTTCTTGCCCATGGCTGCAGGAAGGGCCAATTTGTTTAGCTGTTAAGAAAATCGCTGCGAGCACGTCAAAGTGTTGTTGAGAAAAGAAGAGAGAAGCAAATTAATTGTAAACTTGCAGTTGGAGGTGATTTTTGGCTTTCTTGGGGGATCGGGGGATCGTAGGCGCCCCCACCCCTGTGTTTTTTTCAATCTCAATATAAGGTATGTAGAATAAAGTAACGCTTATGAAAACTTGCTTATGGCGAGATGATCGTGTTTTTGTTCTTGTGACAGCGTATTGATGTTCGAGATGCATCACCCTTGGTGTGAGGGACCTAGCAAGCATCTGGCGAGCAGGTTGTTGTTAGGTGTGCATTGCTGCGTGGATATTGCTTGCATGGTTTTAATGTCTTGGGAGAGGCCGTAAGGGAGTTCTTGCGAGCTGTATGCGTGTTATTGACCGTGATTATTGTGTGTGGGGCTCACATAAGGTCCCCATTGGTGAGCCCACTATTTCGCGAACGTGGATAGTGAGGGCTGTGGGTGGTCTTGTGGTGAATGGATCGTAATATAAACGCGTCTTCGGGTATAATATCGTGAATAAGCTGCCCTGGATGCGTTTTGTTACATGAAATGCACCCCTGCAACCAAGCACACCTGATGAAAAGGTGGTGGGTCTCTGTGATTACTTTGCCTCCCTTGTACGAGTCCAGAACTGGTCAATTCGTCCGCGTGGTCTAGCGGCATGATACCTCTTTCGGGTAGAGGTGGTCCCGGGTTCGATTCCCGGCGCGGACCGAAGTACCAGCAAGAGACGAGACGACAAGAAGAGATGGCAAGCATGAGAGATAGATGGTGGTGGCAATAGATTGTGGTGGCAACAGCAACGAAGAATATTCCGGCGATAACGCACGCGTTGCGTTCCTTTCCGTTTCGCTCGCGCACTCGACTGCGTTCGAACACTTCTGGATACTAACTCTAATCACTCAATTCTAATTTTACCTGCACCACAACAAAAACATGACAGACAACACCTCTTCCCCACCCCCAATATCCCACACCACAAATAAATAATCAACAATGGTCCGCTATGCCGCTGAGCCCGCTGACTCCTCCAAGACCAGTCGGTCGCGAGGGTCGCACCTTCGTGTGCACTTCAAGCACTGCCGTAATATCTGCAAGATGATCCAGGATAAGGATGTTGCCTGGAGCAAGAAGTACCTGCAGGATGTTATTGATATGAAGACCACAGTGACTTTCTCCCGTTTCACTGGAGGAATTGGGCACTCCGCCCAGGCTAAGCAGCACAATGCCCCCGGAAACTGCGGAAGGTGGCCTGTCAAGGCCACTCAGGTTGTGCTGGACCTTCTTAAGAATGCCGAGTCCAACGCCGAGACCAAGGGCCTTGATGTTGACCAGCTTAAGGTCAAGCACATCCAGTGCAACCGCGCCCCCGGGGGACGCCGAAGGACCTACCGAGCGCACGGACGCATCGGTCCCTACATGAGTCACCCCGCTCACATTGAGATGATCCTCGTTGAGGGAGATGTGAAGGTCGAGAAGGAGGCAGATGTCGATGGAAGGATGAGCCGGAAGGTTGTCGCCAAGAAGAGGTTCGTGAAGATCGGAGGTGGCGTGGAGTGAGTTGTTCACGATGGGGAATAAAAAATAACTAATGACCCTGAATGAATGAAACGCTAGTTGCCAAAAAAGACATTAAAGATACAGCCCATCCCTTCTTATTCTCTTTCTTGTTCTGTTGTCTTCATCTTCTGTTCGCGGTTTTTGTTTTACATTTGTGTACTCTCCTCATTCATTCTCTTTTTTTTTCTTCAATAGTCAAATGTCGAGGAACCCGTTTATTCGCTCTTCTTTTTACCTCCTTGAAAGAGTTTCTCATACATAAGCGCTTCGGCGTCCATCGTTTATACCCGAATTTATTTTGTCGTCCTCTTGAAAATAATCTCTTATAACTTATATTCAGTCGTCATTTCGCAGCCACATCGCCACGAAATCCAGAAGAAAGTTAAAAAAAGTTAGAAAAGGGTCGAAGGTCAAGAAATGTCACAGTCAGTGCTGGAAACCCAAAGATGTGTTTTCCATCCCCCCATCCTTATTTCCCCAAAAATAACACCCGGACTGAGTACTGAAGCCCACAAATCCATCGCTTCTGCCCATTTTCCCCTTCTCTCTTCCTAAACCCCTCTTTAATCCTCGGCCGGTTAACCTTCGCTAACTTTTCTTTTCCACTCTGTGCGGGTGTGTCTAAACAGGGTTTAAGGTGGGAAATCCTTTCCCGTTGATTTACATACCTCCTATCTGCTACGAAAACGCCGTCAAAGCCGATTCAAACTCCGATAGACACCTCCTGATAGGGGTGCATCTGTCCTCACAAGAGGAAAGTTTAATTTTTTTCCTTACCGGCTTGTGCCACTCGCTAGTGTGCTGCAATCGAGAACTTCCAACATACCAAAACGCCTACCGCGTCGAATATGCCGGATATTGATGAGATGATCGAGAAGCTTGTTTCGGTGAAGAATTCACGTCCTGGGACTGAGGTGAATTTGCCAGAGGATGACATAATATGGCTGTGCCGTACAAGTCGGCAGGTGAGTTTCTTCAAATCTGCACTTCATTTTGTCAACCTTTGGAATATGGCAAAGTGACTATATGGCGAAGTGACTAACCTTTCTCTCGTGACATTACACTCCACAATAAACTATACCATAAAACTTTTGAACCCCCAACTCCTCCAGACCTTCATGTCACAAGCAATGCTTATCGAAGTCCAAGCCCCTATCCATATTTGTGGTGACACGCACGGTCAATTTTTTGACTTGCTTCGATTATTTGAAACCGGTGGGTTCCCCCCTGAAGGAAATTATTTGTTCATGGGTGATTATGTGGACAGAGCTAAACAATCCATTGAGACCATTTCTCTGCTGATGTGCTACAAGATCAAGTACCCGGAGACTTTCTTCCTTTTACGAGGGAACCACGAGTGCGCTTCTCTAAACAGAATATACGGATTCTATGATGAATGCAAGCGTCGTTACAGTGTAAAGCTGTGGCGGATCTTTGCTGACTCCTTCAACTGCATGCCTGTGGCTGCTGTTGTTGAGGACAAAATTTTGTGCATGCATGGAGGTCTGAGTCCAGATCTTGAGAGGATGGGTCAGATTGTAGACATAAGCCGACCGACCGACGTACCAGATGAAGGGTTACTGTGCGATTTGCTTTGGGCGGATCCAGATCCCTGCATTAGTGGTTGGGGCCGGAATGCTCGGGGGGTAAGCTATACTTTTGGACATGATGTGGTGGACGAGTTTCTCGAAACCCACGATCTAGATTTGATTTGTCGGGCCCACCAGGTTGTCGAAGATGGCTATGAATTCCAGGCGAACAGGTCCCTGGTAACGATTTTCTCGGCACCAAATTACTGTGGCGAATTCGATAATGCTGGGGCGATGATGGCGGTCGATAAGTCTTTAAAATGCAGCTTCAAGGTGCTGAGACCCGCTCATCATAAGAGATTTATAGGCAAGTGAGCATATTGATCTATACTATTGGGGGGCTTTCTGTTAGGAAATGTTGGAATGGAATGGAATGGAATGGAATGGAATTGCTAGCTGTTTTTTTGTACTACCTTCCTCTCATTTTATTTGCCTATTACTATTACTACCGTCTACAATTAACATCATCTTGCTGAAAAGTATCTGCTCCCCGTAGACTCGTCGTCATCAAGATTTCGGGAGCCTAGTCTTTAGGAAATCCCCCTGGTCATTCATGGCGAACATCTCCCTAATTTTGGCCTTCTCTTCAATAATCTTGTCAACCCAATTCTCGTTAAATTTAACGTCCTTTCCAAACATCTGGCGGCGACCCTCCATCTGGTAGCCGTCAACAGTATACTTTGTACCCTTAACACTAACAAATATGAAAGCAGAGGCGATTGCCTGGCAGACAGGGTTCACCTTGTTTGGCCTGCAGCAAGGCATGTTGTTAGTGTTATCTTTCATTCTTTCAGAATTCACCTGAGATGTTGTGACCTGAGGTTTCTCTTTCAATCGTACTTATTTCTCTTCTAATCAGCACACGCGCCAAACGAACCGCCTTACCTGCTGAATGTGACCTTGAATTTCCTAATACTGGGGTTGCTGTTCCCAGACATTTCCTCCGAAATGCTCGTCTTCCACCTCCTGACCTTGAAGTTTTCCTCGCAAAATTTCTCAGCCAGAGCGTGGAATCTATTCTTTGGTAGTGATGTCTTGTTCTCGTCATTTTCTTTTTTGTGTCGGGGGATTGCAAACATGTTGATAAAGGAGACAGAACGGGAGTTAACGTTGAGATTTGTTCTCATAAGCTGCTGGTCAATGTCGAGGTGGGCCACTGAGGAACTCGATCCCTTCTCCATCATGGTAACATAGTCGGTACTGAGTTCCTCCCGCTGATTCTTGTAATTTTTATTGTCATTGTTCTCGTTCTTGGCGTCATCAGAGGTGTCATTAACTGTTGGCGTTGCATCATCGTTCTTCTCCTCTTCTTTCTTCTCCTCTTCTTTCTTCTCCCCACCTTCCTCCTTTATGACGTCATCCATTGTCATTATATTTCTCATTATGGCGGCCACGTCCATTGAAGGGTCAAAATCCTGCTGATCTGAACTGTCGGTTGAAGAAGTTCTATCCCTGCTCAGCATTGGCTTCACTAGCCACTTGGGCTTCCGAGCATGCCTCTTGTTCTGAGTACAAATAGTCCCACCCAACCGACGACGAGGATGAGCACGGCTCTCCATGTGGTCAAAGTTGACGAAGAAGAGTTATTCCTGAATTTTCGAACAGTTTTTTTACTGTCAATTTTTGCCCGGGGGGCTTCTGTGTCTGTGCCAACTCCCAAACAAAACGAACACTAAACCCCGTAATTTAAAGGACCTAATAAATTCAAATTTCCTCTAATGCGCCTCGGTAAGAAATCAAAGGGTACTGCCGCGCCCAAAGCTCCGGTTGGTGGGAAGGGGCTTGACTCCAAATATGCCTCGGCTCAAGCAACGGATGAAATGAGGACAAAATACAAGGCAGCAAAGATGGAACTCAAGGCGCGTTTGGATATGGAGGGGAGGAATAGTCGTGTGAATAGGTTAAAGATCCAGAACCAGGTAAGTGCAGTTTTGCTGGGCAGCAAGCAAGCAAGCTCGGCTCACAAATCACAACCCCCCCCCTTCCCAACCACCTAACCAATCCTTCCTAACCAATCCTTCCTTTCCTTTCCTTTCCTTTCCTTAAATGAACCCTTATTTAAGTGGAGGAAAATCATGCGCCTCTCCAAGGTTGACTCTCTCCGGCGCGACATAGAGATTTTGTCCCAGAACCACGAGCGTGATGTGGACCGCAAGGATGCGATTATCCAGATGTTGGACCGCGACTTGGAAGAAGCTGAAGATCAGTTTGGAATGGCATTGAGGGAGCACCTCCAAGCGATGGACAGACTCGTTGATTTGCAAGATGCGAGGCTTGGTGCGCTAGAGATGGAGTTCGAGGAGGAATTGCAGGAGATACAGGGGGAGTTCGGTAAAGAGAGAGAAATGATCGAGAAGCAGCACGCTGGGGAGGTCAATGAGCTTAACAACATTATGAGCGCCATCGACGCCGAGGAACAAGAGAGAGAGTCCGAGGCAAAGCAAGAACATGAGCAGCTCAGGGAAGAGATCCGAAACAAGAACTTGGAGGAAATCAACGTCTTGCGGATCACCCTTGACACACAGATTGAGGATTTGGAACAGAACTTTGAGATCGCTCACTGGAATTACCTCCACAATACGGACCAGAGGACGAGTGACTTTAAGAACTTGACCAGAAAGGACCAAGAGCTATCCAAAGAGATTGAGCAAAAGATCCGCAAGATCGATAGGCTGCAATCTTCACTGCAACACTGGAGAATGAAGATCAGTCAGAATGTGAAGGAGTGTGCCCAGCGTAATTCATCCCTCATGGAGGAAAAGAATGGCATACAAACTCACTTTCAGCATCTAAAGACGCGCATGAATAAATTCCGGGACGTACAGGGGCGGCGGCTTAATGAGCTGACGAAAAATGCCAACAGTGCTAAGTCGAATTTGAAGGACAGAATTTCTCTTGCCGAGAGGATCCTGAAAATGGCCGAGCTTGGTAGGAAAATGGAGACGGAGCAGGAGAAGGTCGTCCCCTTTTATGTAAGCAGCGTTGAAAGCGAAATTGAGAAGCAGGCAGAAGATATGGTCAAAGCCCAGAAGGAGAGTAATGATGGTCGAGATGCTATTAGCGGAGATGGGGAGGCAACAGTGACACCCCTCACCTCGTCGAGTTGGACGACCGGTGGAAAGCCGGTGAGCAAATGGAATATTCTTGATAACTTTTGGAAAAAATACAACAAAGTGCTGTTGGACGCTTTGACCATCAGCAAGGAGGAGGCAAGATTGAAAGGGGAAAACGCGGATTTGCAGGAAATATTGAAACAGTACCTGGATGGAATCAGCGTGAACGATGAGGTGATAAAGCGGAGCAATCCCCTTATGGTAGTGAATGGGCGGGTGAATTTAAACAGACCTTTGCCGGTGAGAAAAGCCGATGCCAGGGGTCTGACTGTTGTCGATGCCAACAGTGTTGTGGCAACGCAACAGCGGGTGAATCGATGAATGATTTATTTTTAATGCTTGATGATAAAAATAGTTATGAAAGAAGAAGATATTGATTTGCAAGGAAACACACGCACACAATTAAGTTGGACCCTAAGTCGGACCGATACATCCGTATAGAGTTGATGCCTCTTTGAATGGGGGTTACGTTATTCTATCCATGTCGGTGTGTTACAGCGGTGTTTGTTTTGTGGGGTTTAGGGACAAGAATAAAAATTCTCAGAGCAAAATTCTCAAAGCAAAAACATTCAAAACTCAAAACCCAAAGAACTACTTACTTTTTGGAAGATTTGTTTCTGCTAAAAATATAAACTAGTTCGCTGTGATGAGCGAACATGCCACGGCCCTGCGGTGGTCGAATGCTCGGACGCAGGAGTCATTGCAGTCCATGCTAAGGGAACAGTCTATTCTGCAGCTTGAAAATAACCGAATGCTCAATAATCAAGGCCTTTCACCTGAAGACGAGGCTGTACTCCGGCGATCAGTTGCTGAAAAGGATCAGATCATCAAAAACCAGGAGGAAAAGATCGCTAATTTAGGGAAGGTTGTTAGCGATCTCCAGGGCGTTCTTGCTGCTGCCAACAGTGACAACAAGGCAACCTCACTAATAATAGAGGAAGAAGTGGCAAAATTAAAGCAAGAGATTGCTGAGGCCACCCGAGAAACTAGAATTGTAAAAGAAGAGCTCGAAGCGACGAGAAAGGATCGCGATGGTGCAAATGAACAAATCACAGCTTTAGAGAGGGAATTGGGGGATACAAAGGAAGAGCTCGAAAGAGCCCACGATAGTCTCAAGAAGACCACGGCGACATCCTCGACTACAATTAAATCGCTGCAGGAGGAACTCGAGAGGCTGCATCATGCCAATGGGAAGGGGGCCGGTCAGATGGCCGAGATGGAAGAAAGATGGAGAAAGGCACTCGAAGAGGAAGTGAGCAGACTGACATCTTCACACAAGAAAGCGATGAAGAAGATCGACGACGAAAATAGCGCTCTAAAGACGGATGTCGCGAGGGCGCAAGAGCAGAACGTTGCCCTCGCCAAACAGAAAGACGTGCTCGAGGAAAAAATGTCCAAGCTGAAAAGAGCCAATGACTCTGATATATTCGGGCTCAAAAAGAAAATACAGGAGTTGGAAAAGCAGTTGGAAACAGAAAAGGAAGAACACGAAACGGAGAAAATAGACCTAGAAACCATAATCGAGGAGTTGCGGGGAGAGCTTGATAAACTCAAGAACAGAGAGCCTGTGCCCTCCGGTTCTAAATTCAAAATGTACGTCGATCTCAAGAAAGATAACAGAAAGCTCGAAAAACAGTTAGAGAAGACCCAGAAGGACATTCGGAGCGGAAATGTGGCAAGTGGACGGCAATTGCTCAACAAAAAGCGAACTGATGCCAAGAAGGGCCACGGGTTCAGTGGACTCGAAAACAAAAACCAGAACGACGCCCGTGTGGAAAGAAGCGGGAGTGCAGATTGTGCAAAACGTAGCGGTGGTGGGGCTCCACCTAGCGAAGTCATGTGGTGATTTTTTTTCGGCGCTGCGGCGGCGGCGCGCGGGGGCGGGGGCGGCGGTGGGAGAAAAGAATGGATTACGTACAAAGTTAACTATGAGTAGGCAGGCAGAATAGTTTTTTAACAGGATTTGTAACATTTTTATTTCGTCAAAGTTGGACCTTTGAGCTCGCCTTCGGACCGGACAGGAGAATTCGATGTTATTTCTGATTCAGGATTCCTCCTCCGTCCCCAGCAAAGCAATCCCACGGCTGTAATCCCAGCCAGGAGACTTCGGAGACTCCGCAATTCTTTTTCAAAAAAAATGATATTTTCGTTTACTTAAATAAATTTTTGTAATACAATTTTCTTTCATGATATAATATAATTATATATAACTATTTTATTGAATCTATAATTTTCAAATAAATTTATAAGTATATATTTTTATTATATGTATTAATTCATTTAAAATTTTATTATCAAAAATAATAAAAAATTACTAATTTATTTAAAACTATAGAATTGAGAAAAATTTTAAATATATATAATAGTAATATAATTAAAGAAAATTGTGTTACAAAAATGTATTTAAGTAAAACGAAATTCAATTTTTTTTTGTCCAAAGTTGAAATCCAGAGATTCCCACTTCATTAAAACGTTTATTTGTAACTGACACATCTTACACACTCTCTAAAAATATTTACAAGCACGCTGTGTGGCTTGTAATTTCATCCCACGAGTACGAGGTCCCCTTATTCCTATCCCAGAAGAGAGATAGATGTTCAACGATGAGAGTGGCGATCAGGCGAGGTCACGAAAGAAGCGCGAGATTGCAAAGGCAAACCGGCAAAGGGCGCAGGAGCTGCGGAAGAAGAAGGAGGTTTTCTTACGAGCTGAGGCGGCCAAAAAGGAGGTTGCTGAGAGAGAGAATGCGAGCAGTGCCCTCCCGCCCCTTTCGACGCCTGTGATGACGATGACCCCTCCCCCGCCGATTCTGCCTGATATAATGAACCCCAAACCCCCGCCGAAGTCCTGCCCGTCGTCGTCCTCCTCATCTCCGTCTTCCTCCATATCAATTGTGGATCAGGCAGCACTTCAGCGTAGGCAGCGGCAGCAGCAGCAAAAGGTTGTCCGTGGCGTAACGATTTTGCAATCACACACTCGACGTCGGCTTCATAGAAAGCGCATCTTGAAAGCTTTGCGAAAAGATTTTGAGAACAAAATCTTGACAATTAGCAAGTTGATGGATGTTGTGGCTTCTTCGGTGGCTTCTTCATCTCCCTCTGCTACCTCTGCCGCTAGCTACAAAGTTCCGCCCGCTACGGCCTCTCAAATGGTGACTCAGTATCTCTTCATCACTGGCGACACTCCCGATGTCAAGTTGCTAACGCAACTTGTCTCCTTCACGCTGATCAATGGCCTATCTGCAGATAGCAAATCTTCTCTTCATCCGCTTCTTTCTTGGTTGCATCATTCTCCTGGCAAGCGACGGCTTGAAAATCTCCTAAGCCACGTGATCGACGCTCTACCTTATCTTGACGCTGGTCCCAAGTCGGCCCCAATTATGACGTTTCTCTCCTCTCTGCTCTTTCCCCCCTCCCCTCTTTCCTCGGATGAAGCGGTGGGAAGGCTATCATCCTTTTCGCGCGACGTTATTCTCTGCTCGATTTGCGCCATTAGCAAGCTTCGCGATCATTTAATGTCAAGGAAGCAGTCGCCTTCGGGCGATGGCCCAATCCCTTCTGATTTGTCCAGAGTAAAATACAGCTCAGTTTTCTTCCAGTTTGTTTGGGACCTCCTCATCACTTCTGACTCCAAAAACAAGAGCAGGAGCAACAACAACAACAACAACAAGAACAAGAACAACAACAACAACAACATCATCATCATCAACAACAACAACGCCAACGCCATTCTCAACTTTGCACTCGGAATTCTCTCCGTCCCACTTCTTTCTCATAAGCTGAGCAACGAGCACTTGAAAAATCTGCAACAGCAGCTGCATATATTTTCCCGATCCCTACTGGAACAGCAGGCATTGTTATCTACAGATTCACCTACACATATTCCTCTGTCGATCTTACTCCCGCAGTACTCTCCGACGTCGAATCCATGCCCGCCGAATCTAGCCCTCTTTGCCAACATTATCATGCTTTGTCGGTCAACCTCCCCTGATCCGCTTTTCACCATTCCTCTTCTCACAGTTCTCCTCGACGAGATACCGCTGGGAACGTTTTCGCACGCAGCAGCCGTCACGTGGATTGTGGATGGGACGGTGAGCAAGCCCGTGGTGATTCCCGAGCAGATAACGCGTCAGGCCAGGGGATTTTTTGCCGACTCGTTCCTGCAGAGGCTGATCCAGTCTGCTTTTTTCGGCAGTAAGGACAAGATTGACGATATGCTTGGGGAGAAGAACAAGGAGGATAGGGAGCACGAAGAGAGCTTTGAAAAGGGAGCCAAGAGCGCTGCGGCGATGGCAAGCGCGAATGTTAAGGAGACTCGTCGACGCAAGAGTTCCTGGACTAGTGGGTGAGTGCAAGTCTTTCTTTTAGTTGTTGTTTGTTGGTGGTTTCTCCCCTCTTGCTGCGCTCTTTTTTGTTCTCTCTCTCCCGAACATTGCATCTAACACGCCCCTCCCTCATTACACGCATTCGCATCTTCCGATTTTTAACCTCATCCCATTCATCTTCGATCTTCGATCTTCGATCTTCGATCTTCGATCTTCGATCT
>Ga0115556_1001481_pt1 | contig 16124 bp, 10 predicted proteins | sample COGITO_mtgs_1104_5_FD_87282 | JGI IMG/M metagenome (GOLD analysis project Ga0115556, IMG submission 87282) | Pelagic marine microbial communities from North Sea - COGITO_mtgs_110414 | ecosystem: Environmental > Aquatic > Marine > Epipelagic | place: Germany:Helgoland, sampling site Kabeltonne... | reverse complement strand
CGTTTAAACCAACTCACCCAGATTATGGGATCACATTATCACTGTGAAAACGCTATTTGTGCTAAATATCCCACTTCCATTTACAAAAACGTTCAAATTTGTTAATCAAAAATTCAATTATTCAACAATTTCATGGGGTTTTAGCTTATTCAAATTAATTGATTAATTATAAATTATTGTTTTAAATTTATTTGAAAAAAATTTATATATTATTATTAAATAAATAATTATAAAATAATTATATATTCAAATTTATTATAAAAAATTTGAAAAAGTCTAAAATAAATTCATTATATTTATATGAAGAAATTTTTTAACTTTATTATTCACAAATTATTCTTATTTATACTTTTATAATGTTATGAAATTAAACTGTATAACATAAATTTATTTTAAGGAAATCACACAATTGCAAAAAATGAAAGCTGAGTTTGCAAATAAATGTTTTGGGTTTATTATCTAACAGGGGGGTGTGTGGTTATTGTTACATTATTATCTAACATTGACTAAGGTAAGACAAGTTAACAACATGTCTAAATCACAATGTTGCACGCAAATGTTTGGGTTCTTGTCAAAACCCCACAAACCATGAGGAGATCGGATCGTTCGCCGTTTTCGATCATTTCATTATTATCTAACAGGGGTGTGCGTTTTTTGTCAAAAAGTTCAAAACTTTTCTTATTTTAACAGGGGTGTGTGGTTATTATTCACAAACTTTTCTCCCCTCCTCCCCTCCCCTAAATTATGAAGCATCATCTTCTACATTCTCAAATTTGAAGAGGTTAATTGGTCGCCGCCCACCTATTCATTCGTCCTCCTCCTCTGCTCCTTCGATGATTCTCGTGGATCGCAGAGTGGTGTGGTGTAGTATGCTTCCGCTCCTGGTCCCTCCATGTCTCCCCCCTGATGAGTCCCTCATGCCGCTGTCGCTGCCGCTGCCGCTGCCGCTGCCGTTGGCACTGCCGTTGCCTACATCATCTCCACCTGCTAGCGCAAATATTTCTTGATTGCTCAATACCTTAGTCATGCCCCCTTCCTCCTTTGTTCTTTTCTTAGCCAAATCGATGGCTGCAACCATTTGGTTGATTTTACTGCCGCGTGGTGTTGAAGCTCTCGAGGTGTTGAGCCCCTCCTCTCCCTTGTCCGTGTCTTCCACACTAACGGGGCAAGCTGTGGTAGCTACCCTCAAATTACTTTGTGACATGGCAAGATTCCAGCTCGGTAGGAGCCACGGATTGCTGACGCTCTTGCCCATTGCGTGGAACATGACCAGAAAGCTGACGAATCGCTCCAGACTTCCAATCCGGCTCTCGTAGAGATGCTCAATTGGCTGCAAGTTGTTGATGGTTTTTCGAATGTTGCTGGGCAGTTTACTGGTGAAACTGTATCGTGAGTCCAAGGACAGACTCGCACTAGCGTGCTTACTCCCTCTCAAGGGATCGCTAAGGGTTGTCGTTTCAGGATCATCTCCCCCCACTCCTTCAACTACCTCCAGTCCGTCACCCGTGTTCATTTTCCACCGTACAGTGTTTAAATTCTTGCTGAAATAGGGAGTATTTTTTTTCTCCGCTGTCAGGGCGAGCACCTCTTCGGCGTGGTCTTCATCGCTATTTGTGGTGTTGATACTGTCACAACTTGTGTTGATATCGTTTTCGTTTGCTCCCGCATCCCTCGCCCACCCGCCCCCCTCATCTCCCCCATCCACGCCGCCACCGCCACCGCCGACGACTCTCTCTGATGGGGGTGATTTCCATCCTTCGCCACCACTCCCACCACTCCCACCACTCCCACCACCACCAAGATTACTTTTCAAAAAATCTGTGGCGTGGTGAATTCCGATGGTCATCATTCTACGCGGCATGGCGGCTCCCATTTTCCTCCTCTTCAATGCTAGATCCCGCAGAATGCTGACACACGCATCTTGGAAATTTTGCTGCGACAAATCTTCGCTTAGGGCGATGCTCATGTCAAACAACGCCTCGCAAAGAAATCTTCTCCGATGGCTGGGCAACTTGACGTGGGCAGTGGCAATGCTGCTCTGCACGTTGTTGTGCCCGACGGTGAAGATCTCGGGTCCGACGCCCATATTTTCGATGAATGCCGCCTGCTTTGCCGCGAGCATGACTGTTCTCTCCGTTTTCAACAGCGAAAGTATTCGTCCGTCCGGTCTCCCCAGCGCCAACAACGTCCCTCTACACACCCTGTGAGTGAAGCAGTGCACCATGTCGTCGTGGGCGCTGCTACCATGTACCTCTATCGACAACGGAGAGTAGCTCAAAGAAAACAGCTTGCTCACATAGTTCTCCAAGTTCTTGTGCACCCACGGGACATCGCAAATCACCAAACATCTCTTGCCTTGCCTAGCAAGTATTCGCCGTCCTTCAAAAAACCTGAGAAAGTAGCAAAGAAGTTTGGGCATGAAAATATACAGCAATGCATCTAGCGCTCGGGCGAGGTACTTGAGCCAATGGACATCTCGAGCTACATAGAATAAGCACGCGAATAAGGGGTAGCCACTAATTACACTGATGCAAATGTAGCAACCGCAGAGCACAAGCACTCGCCAGCTTTCGCTGATGTGCTGTCCCCATAAGCGACCCTGCTTTCTGAGCTTCTTTCCAGTCTTACTGTCTTCGTCGACGATCATGGACAAATTATCGGAAAGGTTGTTGGTGAGATCTCGGAAGTCTACAACGTCCTCCTTGACGACATTGAGCTCGTTATTTAGGTCAGTCCCTCCAACCGCCGCCGCCTGCGCCAGATATATCAGTAGCTCCGTCAACGTGTGATGCATTGCGCAAGCGGCCAAAGAAGACGCTTCGCTCGGTCGTAGGTTGCTCAGGTTGCACATCACCCGTCTGTCCCCTGTTTTCAGTCCCATGCTCATGATGACAGCCTCCCTCATTTTACTGTCCCTGCATCCCGTCGTCAGAAACACGTTCCCCCCCAAGATGCTAAGCAGTTGCCTAGTTGCGTGCAGGGTTGCAAAGGTCTGACCGCTCTGAGATAAGCAGAGCACGACGGGACGATCTTTTCGAAGGTCTTCTCCCCTAAGCCTGTTGTAGCCACAGAAATGGACCATCCTCGGCACGGCCTCTAGAGCCCCCAACAACTTGTTCGCGCTCACGCACGTCACTGTAATTTTTGGGAAGATTATCTTCAAATCAGCGGCAAACTGCTCTCCCATCCAAAGGCTGCTCTCGATTCCGGTGATGAGCAGGTCCAAACCTCTGGGGTTATCACCCATCGCGCTGTGCCGGAAACGGGCGTCGCTCAAGAGATGCACAAAATCGTTGGCCGTTTCGCGATTATTGCTGCTAGGCCTGTCCCAGTCGCTAGTGATCTCTTGAACAACTTCCGGTATATCTCCTATGTCATCTCTGACCATGTCTCCACTGCTGTTGATGGTCTGGCTCGCGACGCTTTGGAGCTTGAAGTCCAAGGCAATGTCCTCAATCACGTCGCACCCCTTGCGCCCTAGGTTGTCGAACACAATCTCAAGGCCACCATTAAACATTACATGAGTGGCAGTGGCACCCCCATCATATTGCATCAAGTTTATCGGCGATTTAAGTGGTGACATCCTCGGAGATATCTCAGCAGGTCTACCTGCCGCCGCACTTGCCGCAGAGCTATTATCTTTATCAATCCCGAGTTCCCTAAAGATAAGGTTGTTCTCTAAAGGCTGTCCGATCCTGACAACCTGTCCCCAATGATCGTTCAGGTCGTAGCGGTACCTCATCGGAGGTTTGTGTTCCTGAACTGGCACCTGAATGGCATTAGTTTCGCTCCCATAAAGAACCGCGTTGACCTCCGGATCGATGGCAAAGCACATAGGCTGTCCGCTCGCCGCCAATACAATCCCACCGGGTTCTTGCGCACTTGCGACGCAAAGGCCGAAAGATCCGTGGGCGCTGCGCATGAAGTCGCCCATGGTCTGGAAGGCGTCCGCAGTAAAAAACCCGCTCACTGTCTCTTCTACAAGGTCCCTGATTTCTCGGGTCGTGTACTCGGATACGGCGTAGGAGAACTTTGCAGCGAGCAACTTGGCAATGACATACTCTTTCAGTTTGTCAATAGACTCTCGGAAGCTCAATTCTGCCCCCCCTCCTCCCCCTTTCCCTTTCCCTTCCCCTTCTTCTTCGCACACAAACAGAGTAGACTTATCGAAGGCTTCTTCAAACAGCTGTCCCCACTTTGAGTACTGTTCCACAGTCGGTGCAGTGTTTTTCTTGCTCAAATTGACATCTTCGCCCGCACAAACGTCGAGCTCATTCCTGGCAATCACTAGAATCCATGCTCTCCTTGCTGACAAAGGCCAGTTAAATTGCGTAGAAAATACGTCGAAATACCCAGCAATCTTGGCACTATCGCTGTCTACGTCACTCTTTATCCCCGTGACCTTCTCTAACCAACGCCCGAAGTCCTTTTGGGCGAAAGGACCTTCATACAAAGTTATGGCATCAAAATCACCATTATGAGTCAAAACGTGACCAACCATTACGTCTCTCTTCTTTACGAACCGTAAACCATCCTTCCCCTCACCCTGCCCCTTCTTGGCGTAAACAGTCATTTTCTGGAATGGCGTCCAAATATGAGGGTGCGATTCTGCAACCATGTTTCTCGAAGATGTAGCAAATCTCAAGTGGCCCTGTAACAACAAGGGTGTCTTCAGGAATGGTGAGTTCTTCTCAGACGCAAGCGGTCCTCGTAGCGTCTGCCTCTTCCACTGTTCCACCATCATTGACGATGCCCGCTCCCTTTTCGGTACTATGGTCTTGGCAACACATATCTTCACTTTCTCATCTTTCCAACTAAGGCTTGCGAGGCCACTACTCTGCCCACCTCTAAGCTCTGTTAGCCTAGTCATTTGCTGCAAAATCTCAAGCGGGCCTAGTAACGGCAATCCCCTTTCAGCCAAAGGTGCGCGTTCCAGCGGAGGAAGTATCTTTTCCAAGATTGGGTTGAGTGATGGCGCCATACTTTCAAGAAGGTTAAGCTCAATGTCGTTGAGTTCCCCATCAGAGCTTTGTCTCCCCGAGCATGCGTCGTAAAGTAGTAAGCCTGCATTTCCACACATGCCAGTAGAATACCTAAACGTGCAAAATTCAATGTTACTTTCCCTTTTCAATTTTTTCCTTTCTGCTTTCGCTCTGAAATGGTTGTCGTTTTCGAAGTTTTCGAGCTTGCATCAACATTCACATCAACACTCAAGGCAGGATACAGCATTTTTTCAACTCACATACTATTTTCGGCCGTTGTTGCAACTCGATAATACGCCACCGTGACAGGCAATTATTTGCAGCACCATCTAGAATTTTCCAACTCCTTCCTCTCTGTTCTGTTTTTTCATCTGCTCTAATCCCATCCTTGGGGCCCTGTCCCCCCTTAAACAACTGCAAAGGATATGGAACACAAACCCAACCCCCTCCCCCAATCGGAGTCAAAGGGCGACGAACAGTTCCACAGTGCTGACAGTAAGGACTTTAATGATGATCACAATCATGGCGACCCTGAATCGGAGAATGACGATGATGAGGGACTCAGCGAGTTGGAAATTCTTCGGAAGAAGAATAGACAGCTCTCAAAGAAACTGAAAGAAGTGCTTTTAACAGTAAGCACTTTCCAAGATCAGCAGAGAAAACTCTTCCACAAGTTCACTGATTTGAAGCATGATCACTCAGACTTATTGGACTCAACAAAGAAACTGCTCTGGGAGGATATTCTGGACGCGGAGTCGGGGGCATTAAAACTAGATCAGATTGAGAAGAGAGAGGAGGGGCTAGAGGAAAGCGATAGCAGAGTGGGCGACGCAATCCTGGGGGAGGTTCTAGGAGAGGGACAATTTGCTGTGGTGCGAGCTTGCAGGTGAGAACAACAACAGACAACAAGTAGAAAAGAGATAAAAAGAACGTATCAACACAACAGCGTAAAAACTACCATCATTTACTTCCCCTCTTTCAAAAAACAATATAAAACTCCGCACTCACAATGCTCCTCCTCCCCTTTCCTCCCCTCTCCTCTACTCAAGGGACGAAACTGACGGCAAGGAGATGGCTGTGAAGATAATCGAGAAGAGGAAGGTTAAGTCATTGGATTCACTGAAGCGCATCGACAATGAACTTGACGTGTTGAAGGAGTTTGCTGGAGAGCACCCCGGGGTGCTCAAATTACTGAGCGTGCGGTTTGGGCGCAAATATTTGTACATGTTTACCGAGAAATTGGATCTGGATCTTTTTGATTTTTATGATGATCATCCCACCGGTGTGACAGAGCAGCTTGGGAGGTTGATCATTACGGGAATAATGGAAGGGGTGAGCTTCTGTCACAGCAAGGGTGTCGCTCACAGGGACTTGAAACCGGAGAACATTCTTCTGCGGAGGGTGACCATCGATGGGGATGACAATTATGACTGCGAGTACGACGTTGTGCTCTGCGATTTTGGTCTTTGTGCTAGGATGGTGGAGGGAGACAAGCTTACGGATTTCTGTGGGAGTCCAGGTTTCTTCGCCCCAGAAATGTTTGTTTTGGGGAGCTACTGTGGGTTTCAGGTGCGTCGTTTTATTTATGCAGCGCACACGCACGCGCACACGCACGCGCACACGCACACACACACGCACACGCACACGCACACGCACGCGCACACGCACACGCACACGCACACGCACGCGCACGCGCACACGCACAACACACACACACACACACACACACACACACACACACACACACACACATTTTTTCTCTCAACGAAGGTCTTCAGGGAAGGAAGGAAGGAAGGCAGGTCAAACACATTTACTCACCCCTGAGCCAAACCCAACACTTTCCCCCCCCCCCAGGCCGACGTATGGAGCATCGGATGCATTCTTTTGGAGTTGCTAGTTGGACACGATACTTTTGGAGAGTGCTGGATGACCGCATATGACAGCGAATACATGAAAGAAAAGAAGACTTTTCGCGACGAAATTTTTGATGCTGTGAACGAATTGAAGGAGCTGTCTTTGCCGAAGAAGCTCAGCAGCTTTGTCCAAGCATTATTGAGCGATGTTGACGGCAAACACCGGCCGCCAGTGAGAGAGCTGCTACAGCACGAATGGGTATCCGATGGCTTGATGAACAGCAAAGTCGAGAGACGACTAAGCAGCAAAAGTAGTCCCAGCTTGAGCCGACTGAGGCTCGATAGTACGTCCAGCAATGCCGGCGGAGGATCTCCTCATTCCCCAGGTTTCCGGTAATTTGTTTAGCAAATAAATATGTTTGGTTTAAATGAATATGTTGGTTTGGTTTGGTTCGTCGTTTGGCCAGCAGCAGCGGTTGACTACTATGTTGTTGTTCACCTGAACAATTTTTTGAGAGAGAATCCGCCTTCGCTGTTCCCACCGTCATTACTGCCATCATCGTTGCTAATGCCACCACTCGCACTACCTACATCCGGTCGTTTTTTCCCCTCGTGAGAACCCTCGCCATCATTCCAGACATGTTCACCAAGGGCCGATGCACTCGCTATCTTCAATTCTTCCACGTAGAGTTTAGCCATTGCCTCAAGCTGGAGCGACCCTTTACCCTTACACAAGTCAAAGAGAGGAAATTGCAAGGCCGCGGACCAGCTAAAGGACAAGTTCCAAGGGCAACCGCCGGACGAGGAAGCAAATTTATTGATGGCGGACAGGCGAGCCGCAGCGTCAGCCAAAGACTGACCCCCAGAAAGGTAGTTTGCGCCAGGCATTGCAGCCGGGAAAGATTGTTTCAGCACATAAATATTTGCTTCCGCGATCTCCTCCACAGTGTAAGACTTATCGCAGCCCTTTCCGGGATTTATCATGTTAGGCTTTAAGGTTGTTCCCTCCATGTAGACACCATGATCTAGCATAGCCTTGAATAGCTCGCTCTGGATTTCAATGTTGATCTTCACAGCGTCTTCAAGCGTATGCGATCCAGATAGAGAAACATCCGGCTCGACGATGGGCATCAGCCCCTCTGCCTGGCAGATGAGCGCGTAGCGTGCTAGGTCCCTCATATTTGCTTCAATTGCAAGGCGTGTAGGACACTTATTGTTCATGTCAATCACCAGTGGCGACCTCCACTTCGCGAAACGGGCGCCCTGTTTGTAGTACTCGCTGCAACGGACAGCCAAGGAGTCCAGGCCCTGCATTACAGTGTCTCCATTTGTTCCAGGAAGCTCGTAAACCTTGAGGTGAGGTTTCACCCCGACCTGCAAACGTAAATACAAGTGAGTGAGGCTGTTTTAGCAACCCTCCAGGAAATGCGGTCGACAAGAATTATTATGTAAAGGTCTGCACGCACCTGAATGTTTTTAGAAGCAAGCAGCTCGGGAAAAAGGACCCCGGAATCAGACCTTTGCAGCAGCGTCTCTGGATCCAAAATAGCCGCACTGAGGTAGTTTTCGACCTGAGAAAAAGGCGCAATTAGCTTACGACAACCACACCGACAATAAGTAAGTAACTACCATCCCGTACACACACTCACCGTGGGCGTGTCAAATAGCATCTGACGATAGATTCGGCGTTGCTCCTCGTCATTCACAAGGCCGACCGCCTCAAGACGAGAGCCAATGGTGGCAGGTCCTTCGTCACAAGCCGTAATTCCTTTCCCTCTCGTAGCAACTGCATTTGCCGTCGCCACCAAACTTTTCTTCTCTTCTTCACTAAGGTGAGGCGAGAGCGTGAACATCAATGAAGTCGCTGATGTCTTTTGGACACGTCGAGCTTCATACCGTTTGAAATGTGTACGAAAAACGAACGGAGTCGCCAGCTGAAAAAGTAGAAAGTAAAAACAGAAAAGTTTCATTATAAATGGTTCACACAGATCTTAAAGAGAGGCGTTGAACTTTTTGGATCCCAATTTAGAACGTGAAAGGTGAAAGCAGTGTCTTCGACTCGTAGGATTTATTTGTCCGAAGTCATGTGCAGCAGCTGACCACCTACACAGTCACAGTCTACAAACTTGCCGATCTGCCTTCGGGCTTGGTCCCTGCTCGTTGATATTGGCCTGAGGGTGGTTGTTTTTCAGATGATTACGACAAGGCAGTAGCAAAGCAGCAAGGCGGTGGTAGATGTGAGATGGGGCCAACGGCTGTTTGGTTGCTTGGGTGGTTGCTTGCAGTTAAAAAAAAATAAAATTAGTTTATGGACAGTTGTCCACGCAAAAACTCATAGGTGCCGAACATGACACCAACCATGGGAACTACTTTCATCAACTCGATGCTCAATCCTCTATAAAACCCCTTCAAGCCTTCGTTTTGGAAAATGTATCTTATGTGCTGCCGGAGATTTTTATCTCCTAACGTATTTAAATGCAGTGCCTGCATGCAACAAGATGGTTACAGTATGAAGTTGCGTGTGAGTATATGTGGACATGCACAACCAACATTAAGCCCTCTTTGGGATAACAACACATTCATTCATATGGGATTCTGCCTTATTAGTCAAAAGTGATTCTGCCCCCTAAACTAACCTGTATTTGCATTCTACGGCGGATAACATCGATTGGATAGGTGACGACAGCGGACATACTTCCACTGATTGCCCCGATTCCAAGGCTGATGGCAAAGCCAAGTCTCTCCTTCTTTGTTTTGCCATCCTCGATTCTGAAGTTAATGAACCGATCAGATTCCAGTGCCTGTCGAGGAAGGGTTGAAATAAGACAAGAGACTGTTAGCGTACAACACACTTTCACCGAACACCACTAATGACTTTGACCCCATGTGACTGTTTGTCTGTCTGTATGTCTGGCTGTCAGTAAGATCATCACCAACAAGCACTCTCACCTCCTCTTTCAAGCTACCATAAACGCCGTAGGAGATAGCAAACGACGGCACCGCAACCAATAGTGTCGCCGTCAGGCCGCTATAAAGTCCAAAGAAGCCCTCGTTCGCTACAATTTTTCTGATTGCGTCTGTGATCCCCTTATAGTGCTCCATGTGGGCCAAGTCAGTAGTCAATCTAGTCCTGACCAAGTCAAGGGGGTAGCAGCACATGACGGCAGTGCACCCTGCAATGGCACCGGCACCAAAACGGGAGATAAATATACCATGTTTTTCAATTATCGACATCATGCGAGTTCGCTGAAGGTTTCTGTTCGCGTCCTGCTTCGTCAAAACCATACCGTTCAAAAATCCACTTGCCTGTTGTAAAGCAAACATATGGGGGTGCGAGCGAAGCAGTGTGAGTCAGGAGTCACGACAAAGACTACCCACAAAAAAAGAGAAGTTTTTTTTCCCGGCACAGTTTCAAAAATTGTCGCGGACAGAGAAATGAGCAGCTGGGGTGTATGGCACGGCACTGCGGGTTTATGATGCTCCTTGGTCGCTTGACTATATACCCTCCTCCCCCCCTCGAGTACCAAAAAACTACTCTACTCACTTTTTCATAGACATAAAAATTGATGGCCGAGTAGGGAAAACGGTGAAGCACGCTTGTACCGTTGCCCTTCCAGAAAGCAAAAACACCTTCCCTCTCTACTACCTTTTTAGCCCCATCTAGTGTTGAGTTCGCAAATTTAGGGGCAGCACTACCTTTGGTGGAGACAAGAGAATGGACTTGAAAAAGAATTACCAACCGCGACAATGGAGCGGTAACGGTCTTGGCGAGCGCGCCAGCCACACCGCCCGAAAATAGTTGTTTAAGGGCAGTTGTTGGTGTAACACTGGCCCCGGTAGAGGAGTCGTTGCCTTTGCTGAGGGCAAGTATCCTTGACCCTCCCCCTCGAGCTTGTTCGCCTTTCTTTGCAAAAACACTCCCGCCATGATCGCCTCTCCCCAAACCACAAGCCGGCATGCACATCATAGACCCTCCAGCGATACGATCTTTCGCGTCATACTGTCGCTGGATGTTGTGCATTCCAGGGTAGAAAAACGGTCGAAGGAGTGGTGTTGCTTGGCCAAAATAAACTCAATTTCGAAGGGATGAGGGGAAAGTGTCTCGCCAATCGCGAAAAACTCAGTCTGTTGAGAGTGACAGAACAAATGGAGAAAAAAAACAAAAGACTTTCTCCGACCACATTTTGCAGCCAGCGGTGTGCATTGTCAGTTTTTCCGGGCCTTTTCTGTGGCCGTGATCCAACAAGTTGGCCTTTTTTTGCCCCTTTTGAACACAACAATAGGATATACCGCCAATTAACCCTGAATTTAAGGCTTTAAGGCTTTAAGAGGCCCTCCTGGCTTTCGGTTCAGTCACACGAGAGCACTTTTTTGGGGGCCTACCATGAGCTGCGTTAGGATGGATGGGAAGGTGACGGCCTGTGGGGGCGGTCAAGCAGGATTTTGGTCATACGTAGGCAGTTGGGACTTTGTGGGAGCCAAGACGACCACCAACAAAAAATTTGCCTATCGGTTCACCCACGCCCAGCTTGCCAGTTTGTGTCCTCTTCCTCCCAAATCTTTTGTTACTGCTTTACCAGGCCAGGGAGAGCAGTGGACGATCACAAACGACAAGGAAGAGCCGTCCTCACCCGCAAAACTAGTGATAAAGGCCCCCAAGGAGGGGGACAACAATGCCATGGTGACACCGAGGGATGAAAGCAACACGTTGGCAGCACCTCTGCCCCCCCCTGCCCCAACCTCCACCCCCTCTGACCCCTCAGATCCCTCTGACACCTTTTTGCCTAAGTCTAATCCGAAGAAGCTGATCGAATCGCGCGAGGACGAGCTTGCAAACAGCATAATAGTTTCCTCCACTGATACATCCCCTAGCAGCAGCCCACTGCGGACTGGGCGCGGGAGTGACGAGGATTCTGTCGATACAGTCGAGAGTGTTGTGCCATCATCAGCGACAGCAGCCTCTTCTGTTACCTCTCCAATTGACGACCCGGCCTGTGTCACCCCAGGTGCGCAGAAGAGCCGTGTTGTTTCTATGGATGAACCGAACCAAATTCCCTCACTTGTTGGAGAGCCTCCCTCAACCACTCCTCTATCTCCGCCTCCTACCCCAGCATCATCATCACCATGCGCATCTACCGCATCTTCCACCAATGGAGGAAGCACCACATCAGCATCCTCCGCAACCACGAGCGCAACAGCTTCAACAGCCACAACAGCTTCAACAGCCACAACAGCCACAACAGCCACAACAGCCGCAACAGCCGCAACAGCCGCAACAGCCACAACATCAATTCCAACATCAACTCCAACATCAACTCCAACAACAACAACAACAACAACAACAACAACAACAACAACAACAACAGCAACAACAACAACAGCTGCAAGTGTAAATGCAAAGTACATTCCTCCTCCTCCTCACGACCTGAAATATAGTATTGACGATTTTCGAGATGGGGCGCTTCAATACCCAGCAACTACTCCCACCACGGGTTTTTGGAAGGGTCACTTCGAGAACAGCAAGAGCAAGCGGAAGGATTACAAGGTTCAGGAAAACTTTAGCCTTTTTTTCAACAGGTGAGTAAGCGAATCAAATTAGGAATCTAGCGCTAGGCTCTAGTGCGCTGTTGAACACACATTTCCCGCCCATCCCATCATGCTGTCCAGCCGCTAAAAAAGCGGCAAGAACGATAACAAAACCTTGCTCACACCTTGCTCTTTATGACCTTTTGTCACGCTTTCTCAAATCTGTAGCAACCCTCAACCGGAGGCGAGGACGGAGTTCTTCACAGACAGCCCTCTTCCCAGAAACGACGACCAACCACTTATGCACGTTCGTGGTGACGGAACAAACAAGTTTGGCCACTTTGAGATCCTGGGATCGTATGATCCCAAGAACTCTCGGCTTTTGATTCAGCGGGTTTATCTGGCAATTCCACCTAAGGTAAGAGAAGCTCCAGCGACCAACCAAGCGAGGGCAGACTCACTCGTCACTAGCTCCTACCCAACTAATTAACTGACCAACTTTTCTCTTTCACTGTCGCCTTCTCAGCCCAAGACAAAGAAGCCTTCTGCCAAGCGGCCGCTTCCCCAACCGAACTTGACTGTCGATGGTCTTGACCCAAATAGCGTAATGGCCACAACTGACGCCAGCACTCACTACAATACGCGCAAGAAGCCGATGAATTGGAGCAAATACGACCTGGAGACGGAAGCGGAGGAGAAGGCGCGGCTGAAGAAGATGCGGGTCAGCGAGAATAAGCAGAGGGGGGGGATGATGCAGCAGAAGAAAAAATCATCCAAGGGTAATCTGTCGCAGTCCGAGTCTCTTTCTCAGTTCAAGAGCGCGAATTGCGCTGGCTTTAATCCTGCGACGCAACACTTTAGCAATAAGAAGCCTTTTCTTGCCCTCCCGACGGTCTCCAAGTCCAAGCTTTCCAAGACTCTCAATGCGAATGTTTCCAACGAGCTTAACGCTCGCTGGAAGGCGGCACATTTTGTCGGGGGCACAAACGAGATCTACGAGGGAGAAGTGTGGAACGGCTTGAGGAGCGGTAGTGGCGCTTGCGTCTACGCCTGTGGCAACATTTTTGAGGGAACTTGGAAGGAGGGGAGAGAGCATGGCAGAGGGACGCTGTACACCCCCACGAGGGACGTGATCTATGAGGGCTCATGGGCCTACGGTAGAATGAGTGGTAGCGGCATTTATCACTTTGAGGATGGGTCTGTTTACTCGGGGGAGTGGAAGGAAAATCTGCGGGTAGGAGTTGGCACATACACTTTCAAGGATGGGAGTTCCTATGTGGGTGAGTGGGCCAATAACCTCATGAGCGGACGTGGCACCATGACTTGGAAGGATGGCAGCACCTACGTCGGAGAATTTGCCGGTGGTCAACGTCATGGCAAGGGCCGGATGTCCATCAGTGATGGCTTCGTCCACGAGGGCCTGTGGCGAAACGATGCCATGGACGGCCGCGGCGCCTGCACCTACCCTGATCAAAGCCAGTACATTGGAAACTTTTCGAAGGGGAAAAAGGAAGGACGAGGTAGCGTTATTTTCGCAAATAACGCTGCGGTCTACGAGGGGAGATTCAGGGAGGATGGAATCGAAGGACAGGGGACACTCGCTATTAAGAGGAATGTCTCAGTTGATGAGGAGGGAGCGGGAAATGAGAGCAATGGGCGGCCAGAAGAGGAAAAAAATAAGGGGAAAAAAATCGGAGATTACCTTATTCCCATCACTGTGGCGACTATTGCCCTCATTCACGAGAGGAGCGGCTTTACGAAGAGTGGGGACTAATTTTGTCTTGTGTATTTTGGGTAGGGAGTTATTTAGTTGGGTTAGGTAGTGGGTGGGTGTGTTTTTAGGTTCAGGAGAGAGAGAGAGATGTCTTGTTTTGAGTGAAAAAAAAAAAACAGTTATAAAAAATGTGGGGGCTTGGGAATGTGTTGTGTGTGGAAGAAGAGGGATGTTTTTTTAATGTATAAGTTGCACTAATGTAAACGGGAATTTTTGTACGTGGCATTTTTTAAGGAGGTGTGTTTCAAGAGCTTTTGGCGGAAACCACTGCCTTTCTTATTTTTATAATTTGTTACTATTTTTATATTCAGATCTATCTGCTCCCAAATCCGAATAAACCCCTTTTCTTTTTTTCCTCCTCGCTCAAGGCCTCGACAGGCTTCTCCAGATTCAGCTTTGCCTTCGTCTTCGGTCTGCGCTTTTTCTTCCCTCCCATCACAGCTCGGTTTGTGACAGCATGCTGAAGAGCACCTGGCTCTAAGGAAGAGGACTCTGGCGTTGTCGATGCCTCTGTGGCTCCTTCAATCGAAGCCTTCACAGAGACCGGCCTACCGCTCATTCCCATCATGGGTATGCCTCGTGGTGGAGGTCTCCCACCGCCAAGCATCGCTTGCATGTTCATACCTGCAAGGTTGCCCTGCAGTGCTCCGATCTTCTTCCCTCTGACGCTGGGCACAGAGCGGATTCGCTCGCTACTCGGGCGTTCACTAATATCGCTTACTCTATCTTCACTGTTGTTACTGGCGGCGGCTATACGCTCTGCTATCGACATTTGAGAGGGGTCCTTCCCGCCGGCAGGGTTGGCAAGCACTGTCTCCTTGGATCGCCGGCGAGGTTGAGGGGGGTCTTTCGTGAAGTTGTTCGGGATAGGTGATGTACTCGAGGTACTGTTCACACTACTTGTAGAAGTAATGCGCTGTGACATCGGTTTAGGAGCAGGGGGAAAAACCAAATTCAAAGTACCGTCACCGTCATTACTTTTGGAGGAGGCCTGCATAGCAGCGATTCGGTCGGCTATCGAGGTTGCTTTTGCGACAGCCGGTTTCGGTGACGAAGAAGTGATGGCAGAGGAAGCTTCGGGGGCAACTGGGGGTGGTTTTGGGGCCGGTTTTGGTGTCGTGGTTGGGATAGAGGATGGCTTAGAAGGTACCGGCGGTGGAGGTGCTTTGTTCTTCAATGCAGCGATCTTATCCGCAACAGGTTCCTTTGGCGGTTCTGGTTTTGACTCAGATGGCTTCGGCAGAACATATGGTTTCGGTGGAACAGACGGCTTGGGCTGCGAGGATACTGTCGAAGATGTCTTGTTTTTCAATGCGGCAATTTTATCAGCAATAGATGATTGTTTTGGCTGTTCTGGCAGAGTTGACTCCGACGGTTTCTTAGCAAACGACGGTGGCTTAGGGTTCGATTGCACTGCTGTCGAAGATGTCTTGTTTTTCAATGCAGCGATCTTTTCTGCAACAGTCATTTTTGTCGGGTCCTTTGACGGTTCTGAAGTTGTTAACTTCTCCTTCTTGACTTCTTCTTCTTTCTTGTCAGCCTCCTCCTTCTCGGTTTCCTCCTTCTTGACTTCCTCCTTCTTGGCTTCCTCCTTCTTGCCCTCATCTTTCTTGACTTCTCCCTTCTTGTTGACGTCCTCCTTCTTGCTGACCTCATCTTTCTTGTCAACTTCCTCCTTTTTAACCTCCTCCTTCTTGCTGACCTCATCTTTCTTGTCAACTTCCTCCTTTTTAACCTCCTCCTTCTTGATCTCACCAGATACTTTTGCCCCTTCCCCCATGTTATCATTATCCTTAATTTTTGCGTTAGGCCCTTTCATAGGAGGTGGATGCGAAGGTGGTGGGGGCGCCCGGTTTTCCAAAGAAGCTGGCAATACAGCAGGTGGAGCGGGTTTCTCTTTCTCTTTCTCTTTCTCTTTCTCTTTCTCTTTCTCTTTCTCTTTCTCTTTCTCTTTCTCTTTCTCTTTCTCTTTCTCTTTCTCTTTCTCTT
>Ga0115556_1001476_pt1 | contig 16165 bp, 10 predicted proteins | sample COGITO_mtgs_1104_5_FD_87282 | JGI IMG/M metagenome (GOLD analysis project Ga0115556, IMG submission 87282) | Pelagic marine microbial communities from North Sea - COGITO_mtgs_110414 | ecosystem: Environmental > Aquatic > Marine > Epipelagic | place: Germany:Helgoland, sampling site Kabeltonne... | reverse complement strand
TCTCTTTATACTCTTCTTCTGCGCTCACATGAATTCATGGAACGTGCGACTGATTACCTCGTCCTGGTGTGCTTTTGAGAGTTTGATGAACTTCACCGCATACCCGGACACTCGAATCGTTAAATTTGGATACTTTTCCGGATGAATCTGCGCATCCTTCAACGTTTCGCGCGACAAAACGTTCACGTTCAAGTGCATTGCTCCTTTCTCGAAGTATCCGGCCAAAAGCGAACCCAGATTTCCGGTGCGACTCGCGTCGTCTTTGCCCAAACTACCTTTGGTTATTGAAAAAGTATTCGAGATACCGTCCAAACACGCGCCGTACGGCACTTTCGCGACTGAATTAAGCGAGTTTAACGCACCGGTATTGTCGCGACCGTGCATAGGATTTGCGCCCGGAGCAAATGCTTCACCCAATCTTCGACCATCTGGCGTTGCCCCGGTGTTCGATCCGTACATGACGTTCGACGTGATGGTGAGAATCGACAGCGTATGCTTGGCGTTTTTGAACGCGGGCGTCTTGCGAAGCTTTTCGATGAATGTTTGCACAACCCACTTCGCGAGTTCATCCGCATCGTCCGAGTCGTTGCCGTACTTTGGAAAATCGCCTTTGATATCAAACGATGTAATTATCCCTTTCGTTTCCTTTTCATCGGAGAATATCGGACGAACTTTTGCGTATTTTATCGCCGAAAGTGAATCAACCAACACGGATAAGCCCGCGATGCCGAAAGCCATGTTGTATTCAGGTTCAGAATCCATCAGAGCGTACAACAAGCTTTCGTACGCGTATTTTTCGTGCGAAAAATGAATGACGTTCATGGTTGACACGTATAACTCGGCGATCCAATCCATGTATGTCTCGAAACGTTTCTTCACGTCCTCGTAATCGAGATGGATAAAATTTTCGTCCGTTTGGGCTTTCTCGGCGAGCGAGTCAAACAGCTGCGCGAGTTCTACGGGCGCGATTTGTTTACCAGAGATTTCATCTTTACCGTCATTGAGAGCGTACAAGAGAATCTTGGGTAAGTTGCATCGAGCGCCGAAAAATTGGGCGTCTTTACCGAGTCGCATACCACTGACGCAGCACGAAACGGTCGTATCGCAACTCCAGTTTTCGCGAAGGAGTTTGTCGTTGATGTATTGAACGCTACTACTCGCGATCGAGATATCCGTCGCAAACTTCTTAAACGGCTCGGGTAAACACTCGTCAAATAGAACCGTCATGTTCGGTTCCGGCGCGGCGCCTAAATTTACAAGCGTTTGCAAGAAACGATAGGAAGTTTTGGTCACCATGTGCTTCTTCGAGCCGCTAGCGTCGACTAAAACGCCGGCGATGGCGTTTGTCGCCCAAATCGGGTCGCCCGCAAAAATCTCATCGTACGCCTTTGGGCGCAGGTGTCTAACCAATCTCAGCTTGAGCACCAAGTTATCGATGATTTCTTGCGCTTCGTCTTCGCTCGCGAGCAACCCGGTGCGTAAATCGCGCTCAAAGTAAATATCTAAAAACGCATCGACTCTTCCGAAAGATATCGCCGCTCCATCGTTCGATTTCACCACCGCCAAGTACGCGAAATAGATCGCCTGCGCCGCTTCTTTAGCCGTCGTCGCCGGTTTCGAGATATTTTTCCCGTATAGTTTCGCCAACCCGTCCAACGAATGCAAAGCTCTGATTTGCATCGAAATTTTATCCTTCTTCTCCATGTTCGCCTCGTTCGCGTTCGAGATATCCAACCTCGCCGCGTCTCTCTGCTTCTCCTCGATCAACCGGTCTACCCCGTACAACGCGACTCTTCGATAGTCTCCGATGAGGCGACCGCGTCCGTAGCTATCCGGCAAACCCGTCAGCGCGTGACTCGATCGTACCAACCTCATCTCAGGCGTGTACAAATCAAACACGCACTCGTTGTGCGTACGCACGTTTTGCTCAAACACCTTCTTCGTGAACGGATCCATGCGTTCGCCTTGCTCTGTCAACGCTTTCTCGACAATTCGAATGCCTCCTTTCATCTTCATCGTCCTTTCCAGCATTTTCGTCGTTTGCAGGCCGACGATGACGGAATCGAGCAAACAATCGTACGCGATGTACCCAACCCCGTGTGCTAAAATCGTCGAAGGCGTTTTCGAATCGCAACACAGAACGCCTCCAGACGCGATTTCTTTGTTTTGTTTCCTCTCCACTTCTTCTAACAAAGTTCTCGTTTTCTCTGTCGCCGAGGAAGGCACGAAAGTGCCGTCGAACGGGTCGTAGTTTTTCGCGATCCAATTCGCGACTCCGTCTCCGACGGGTACAGCATCAGGCGAAGTTGGGATCTCTCGAGGGAGCTTTTTCGTCGGATCGTCGAACCCCATTCCGCGCGCGCTTTTAAAGGTTTTTAGTGAGGAATATTTTGTATCTTGAAATGCTTCTCAAAAATACACGAAGGAAACTACTGAGATATAAACAAATAATAATGGAAAGCACAACTTTGATGATGAAAGAAGAAGAAGACAAAGACGAAGAGGATAGCCTGTTGTTGTCGCCACCGACGACGCAAACTCAACAACTGCTGGCGTTGAAAGGCGGCGCGAAACATTCCAGAGGCAACGTTCCTTGTTCGCACGGTGAACACTTTTCTTGCCATCTCCCAGACATCGAAGATGTGACGTTAAAGAACGAGTGGGACGAGACGGAAACGAGCGTAGACTTCTCTCCGAAGAATTGGGGTTGGATTCATTCCATCGACAGCATGACGAGCGTGGACGGACCAGGGCTGAGAGCGATGATTTTTTTCCAAGGGTGTCAAAAGAGATGCGCGTTTTGTTGCAACCCAGATTCGTTGGAGGAAAACGTTGGAAAGAAGATGGCAACAGAAGAAGTTTTCTCTGCTTTGGAAACGAAAATGACGTACTATCGAAAATCAGGAGGCGGAATCACCATGTCAGGAGGGGAATGCATGTTACAGTATCGTTTTGTAGTAGCGTTGGCGCGAGAAGCGCGCGCGAGAGGTTTGACTTCCATCATCGATACCGCCGCCGCCGGAAACGATATGATTTGGGACTTTGTCTTGCCGCACATCGACATGGTGCTCTTGTGTTGTAAAAGTTCTCACCCCGTTCGATACGGAAAGATAACAGGACATCCAGAAAACTTCGGCGTCATGCTCGCGTTTTTGGCGAAACTGGAAGAATATAAAGTGCCCACTTGGTTGAGATTTGTCTTGATGTCTTCTGATGACGAAAAATTTCAAGATATCGTTACCGACGGCGAAGAAGAGTTACTCGGCGTGGCTGCTCTCGCAAAGATGCACAAAAGGTGCGTCAAAGGAGTCGAGATCTTACCGTACCATAACTTTGGCGCGTTCAAGTACAAAGAGATGAATATAGCTTATAAGTTGGAGCAGATGAAACCGCCATCTGATGAGGTCATCAGACGCGCGAAAAGAGTCATCGAAGGCGAAGGCGTAAAGGTCCTCTTGTGAATTTCTTTCATTGATTATCATCAAATTTGTTAGATTAAGGTGTTTTCATTAAAAATGCTTTCTTCTTTTACATACACGCACACACACACACACGAGCACACGCGCGATTCGCACTACTCCACGTACCTCTGCATCTCTGTTCACTCTTTCTTTGTATAGCTTCTCAATATTTATCTGTTTTTATCTTTTTCTTTTTGAAAACTTAACGACCCATTCTCTTTCGCAAAAAGCTTGGGATGGCCGATCGCCCACCTTCCGGCTGCTGTTGCGGCGGCGCTTGCTGATTCCCCCATCCAGAGGGCTCTTGTTCTTGTCGCGGTTCTTCTCTTCGTTGTTGTTGTTGTTGTTGTTGTTGTTGTCTTTGTTGCGGCGGCGGCATTTGTGGTGGCGGCGGCGCGGCGGCTCTCGGGACTCTTTGTTCGCCCGCGTTCGATTGCGAAAACGGCGAAAATCCCGTCGCAATCAACGTGATAGCAACCTCCCCGTCCGCTAATTGCATGGTCGGGTTCACCACCGCCCCAAAGATAATCAGCGCGGAGTCGTCGACTAAATCGTAAATCACCTCCGCCGCCTCGTTGACTTCGTGCAACGTCAAATCCTTCCCGCCGGAAATGTTCCACACAATGCCAGTCGCTCGATCGATGCCCAAATCCAACAACGGTGACGAAATCGCAGCCGCTGCCGCATCTCTCGCTCTGTTCTTACCAGTCGCTCGACCAATACCCATCAAAGACGACCCGGCATCCGCCATCACCGCTCTCACATCCGCAAAATCGACGTTGATCAAACCCGGTAACACGATGATATCACAAATACCTCTCACTCCTTGTCTCAAAATATCATCCGCCAACAAAAACGCATCTTGCAACGGTAACGCGCCGTCCACCGTGGACAACAATCGGTCGTTTGGAATCACAATCAACGTATCCACGTTCTGTCTCAACCTCTCCACCGCCTCCATCGCTTGATTATACCTCTGTCTCCCTTCAAACTTAAACGGCATGGTCACAATCCCAACCGTCAAAATCCCCGCCGTCTTCGCGACATTCGCAACCACCGGCGCCGCTCCAGACCCGGTACCACCACCCATCCCGGCCGTCACGAATACCATATCCGAACCTTGCAACGCGTCCTCGATCGACTTCCTCGACTCTTCCGCCGCTTTCTGTCCAATCTCCGGGTTCGACCCGGCGCCGAGACCTCTCGTCAACGTCTCGCCAATTTGAATCGTGTTCGATTTCGGAACCGTGGACGACGTCAACGCTTGCGCGTCCGTGTTCACCACCCAAAACTCCACGCCTTGGATATCCGTTTCCACCATTCTGTTCACCGCGTTCGAGCCGCCGCCGCCGACTCCGATGACCTATATTTTTTAAATAAGAGCAGCGAGAGAAACAGTGAGCAAAAGTTTTTCAGAATAATATTTTCCTTCTCTTTTTGCCGAAAAGCACAAAAGCGTACGCACGAAAAAGCGCTTATGCTGCCTACACAAAAAATCACGACGTTCGTCGGACTTTTGTCGTCCGACTGTTGTATATTTGCGAGAGGAGTAAAGAGAGAGAGACACGATCTCCCCCGAGAGAGAGAGGCACAAAAAAAAAGAACGATTTTGATCGAGAAAAACAGAAAAAACAAAACTTTTCCAATCGAATACGTTCGTTTACCTTGATGGAAGCGGCGTTGGACGGGACCAATTTCGGCGCCGCGGAAGCAGCAGGCGTCGTCGTCGACGCGGAATCGCCCTCGTTCTCCGCGCGCGGAGTGATGCTAATTCTTCTGTGAATACTAATCAGAGAATAAAAGAGAGAGAGAAAATTTGCACCATCAGTGAGTCTTCTATTGGCGGGAAAACGAGAAGAGAAAGAAAAAGAGAAAATAGCAAACCTCGACAAAATCTTTTGTGCGTACCTTTTCGTCGTCTTTATGCCGCTGCTCTTTCGGTGAAAAGGACGACCGTGTGAACGCGCGGTCGTCGATGCGCGGGAGGAGGAGGACACCAACGCGGATGTCATTTTGTGTGTGTGTGTGTGTGTATAATAAAACGCGCGCTTTAAAAGTGCTGGTGATGAGAGGATGGAGGAAAGCAAAGAGAGAGCGCAAAAACGCTTATTAGGGTTTAAGACCCTAAACATTTTTCTCGGTTCTTTCAGAAAAACGAAAGAAAAAAGCCGTTAGAGAAGAAGAAGAGGAAAAGACAATGTCGACGACGAGAACGACGCAGACGACGAGAACGACGACTCTCGATGACGATACGAACGAGAACAACAACAACAGCGAGGGTGGTGATGATAATAATAACAATGATGATGTTTTGTTCGAAGTGGACGCGATAAACTTGGAAATCACGAGGTGCGAGTTAGCGTTGTTGCGACACGAAAGATATGGAAAACGACGCGACGATGAACGAAGAAGACCAAAACAACGACGCTGGATGAACTCGAACGCGACGGTGTACCGAAAACCAAACGAGCGAGGAGAGAGAGAAGTGGTGCTGGACGAGAAGAAGTGCGCGTTTTCGGACGTACATCCTGTGAATAATAATGATATAAGACGACGACAAAGACCACGCGTTTTGGGGAACGAGATGACCACCAAAACCAACAGACACTCGCTGGAGGAGATACTGAGAAAAGCGGTGGAAGAGAAACAATCGACGTGTACGTTTCGTCCGGAAACGATCGCGAAAGCATTCACGGAGGAAGATGTGGAACGGAGAAAAGCGAGGCGGGAGCGGTTGCTCCAATCGAGATTGGATATCGTGCGCGCGAGAGAAGCGGCGAAGAGAGAGGCGGAGAAGGCGGCGTTTGAGAAGGAGTGCACGTTTCGACCGAAAATTTTAGGAATGAAGAATAAGAAAGAAGAAGTAAAAGATACGGATGATGTGGTGAGCGTGAGCGATCGGTTGTATGTGGAAGCGCGTGTGCGAGAGGAACGTTTACGAGAGCGTCGCGAACGCGAGGAAGAAGAAGTTCAAGAAGAGTTTCGACGCGCTTCAGCGAGGAAAGCGACGAGTTCTGCCTCTTCTCCTTCTCCAGGGATGCCAATGCACGAGCGATTGAAAGAGTTGTCCGAGAAACGAGAACGCGTGATGCGCGAGGCGGCAAAGAAAGCCGACGAGGCGTTTCGAGAGGCGCACACATTCAAGCCGTCAAAGATGCGAAGCACGAGTGAAAGATTAGCCGCGCTCGCGAATCGACGAAAGAAAGAGGACGATACGGGAACGCTGAAACCGAAAGCGACGAGAACAAGTGTTGATATCGAAAGCGAGGAAAGATACGAAAACGGCGGGAAATTCTTCATCTCTGCAAACTCGGAAAAAATTATGCGCAAAAACATTCAAAACGGTAAAATTGGCGAAGGCTTCCTGGAGCGACAATACGAATTCGCCTCGAGAATTCGCGCGAAGCGAGCGGATAAAAATGCGTTAGACGAACAACTGTTTGAAAACGAATGCACGTTTTCTCCAAAGATACACTCGTCGTCGACATCGTCAGAGAAATACCACCAACACTACTACGAGACGCAAAGTGAACGCGCCCGCCGACTGGCGATTACCGAGGCGCAAAACATGCACGAACGCGCTGAAAATATGCGCCGAGAACGCGACGAACAATTCACGTTCGTACCAACAATAAACAATAAATCGAACTTCATAGCAAACGCGACGAATCTAGACGAACTCGCGAGTTCCAAATCTAGAGATTTGGAGAGAGAAGCCTCAAAGCGAGTACACGAAATGGAGACGTTGAAGGAGTGCACGTTTAGCCCGCACGTGAACCAGAAAACAGACGACGCGGATTTTCTTCTCGCCGTGAGTAAGAAATCCGGCAGTTACGGTAAATACGACGCAGATACAATCACGAACCGCGTGAAATCAGAAAAAGAAACGCGCGAGTATTACTTGGAACGAGCCAGACGCGAACACGCGTTTGAAGAGCGCAAGACGTGCACGTTTTCACCACAGATCAAAGCCGAAATCGGCATTACGAATCCGCACGTCCCCGCGGAAGAGATCGTCAAAGGCATCGACAAGTATTACGATAACGTCGAAAAAGCGACGAAAATGAAAGCTGAGAAAGAGAGCAGGAGGCAAAAAGTCTTCTTAGAAAACGTCTCGCAAATAGACGTGCGACATAAAATCACGAAACCGAAAGAGTTCAACTTTGCTCGAAACCAGACGCAAAGATTGAGAGAGAAGGCGGAAAAGTTGGAAAGGGAAAAAATGAAAAGAGAAATGAAAGAGTGCACGTTCCGACCGAAAATTAACGATTATTATCGTCCGACGAGAAAGAAGAATGACTTGGTTGCGGCAACAATACCTTCTTAAGAACAACAAATGTAGTAATAACGTCAAGGAAACGCGGCGATGAGCGGCTTCAATTCTACTATTCTAGAGCTATTTTGACTATTGACTATTTTTTCCAACTTCCTAACGTTCTCCGAAGTGCTTCCGAGCGAATTTTTGGTCGTCTCCACGCACAACGCGGCGACTTTCGAGCCAAACGCAGCGGCGTCGACGTTTTCTTTGAAATTGAATTTGACCTTTGACGAGGAGGCGAGTTTGAATACCACACCGGCTACAAAAGCGTCTCCGGCGCCAACCACGGAGTAAGTGCTTGTGCCGTTCACTCTCTCCGCTTTCACGTGCGCGTATCTCGTCTTACCGCTCTCGCCACAGCTAGACGATACAATCGAGCCTAGTTCGCCGAGCGTCAAAAAGACAACCTTCACGCCGTGCGAGTGCAAAATTTGCAAATCTCCAGCTAACACGTTTAAAGCCTCCTGCGCTGAAGCGAACTTCAAATGTGGATTAAACGGACAAGGCGACGGTGGCGAGCCGGGCGCCAACGATCTTCTTAAAGCGTTTGCCATCTCGCGAAGCTCTTTCGCGTTCGGCGATGTCGCGTCCACCACGTTCACTATAGATGCAATCTTTACCGACTTAGTCACGCTCGTAGGTTCGAAAAATACATACTCGTTTTGTTCATCCTTACCACTCACGATGTTCCTTAGGGATTCCTCGGACAGATTCGCATCGCACACCACGAAGCGACTTTGGCCCTCGCCGATTCGAGACGACGACCGAACTCTCCCGATAGGTATCTCCACATCCGCCACGTCTGCCACGCACGCGAACAGCTCCCTCTCTCCATCCTGGTCGTCTAACAGAGCCACCACCGTGGACGTTCTCGAACTAGAATCCATCTTCACGTCTTTCACGTCCACGCGTAACTCCCGCTGTAACTGTTCGACCATTTTTCTCCCAACGTCATCCTCCCCTATTTGAGAGTGCATGTGGACACTCAACCTGTTCTTGTTCCTTCCCGCGGAAGAAGACATCCATATTGAAACTAAAGCGCCAACCGTTTCGCATATGTTCCTCCCAACGCCTCCTGGAGTGTGCACGCACGACCCTTTCACCGAAGTTCCTCTTTGCATTGCTGTCGCGTTCGTCTTTGTATTCCTTTCGCTTTGACATTGGATATCCATAACAATCGCTCCAAACACGTGTATCGCGGATGATTCTGACGACGAGGACGAATTCGATGATGAACTCGCCGCCGCGGTTAGATTCATAAACGCGCGAGAGAAATGCTCGATGCGTCGTCGTGAAGATAACGATGCAATATCATCATCGAGTCGCTCTCGTCGCATGATGGTGGGGTCGTAGGACTCTTTTTTGTGAAGGACTTTAGGGGTTGGAATAACTCAATGAATAAATACTGAATGGTATGTCTGTGTACATTAAAAGGTGTATCGGTCGTTACTAGGCATGCATGAGTGCGTGTTCTTGTTGCAATCGGTGTTTTCATAAGCAGAGAGAAGCATTAATAGTTTCTTATGCACGGGTCTCTGCATTGCATGTGGACGTCGTCAATCGCGCGTAACGTCTCTTCGCTCAACGTAACGCGTCCCGGTTCGAAGGCGTCGATGTCCTCCTTCAACTGTTCCATGGTGGTCGCGCCGATGATGGTGCTTCCGACGTACTGACGCGTCGCGCACCAGGCCAAAGACATGGCAGTTAATGACACTCCGGCTTTTTCGGCAATCTCGGCGTATTTCTTCGTGGCGATTTGTGAAGCTTCGTTGATGTATCGATCTTGAAACGTAGGGAATTCGGTAAAGCGCGCTTTTTTCGGTTTCGCGCCGTTTAAATACTTGCCACTCAAAGCGCCACCAGCTAACGGCGTCCACGGCAACAAAGAAATATTGTGATGACTCGGCGCGCACGTCTCCGCTAACTCCGTCTCGTACGATCTGTGCAACAAACAAAACGAGTTTTGAATGCTCACCGGTCTCGGCACGCCGAGCTTATCGGCGACTCGCACGAATTCGCACACGCCGTAACTCGTTTCATTCGACAACCCGTAACTCTTAATCTTCCCGGCATCTAATAACTCTTTCAACGCTAACACCGTCTCCTCGAACGCGACCGGCGCAAACTTCCCGTCCCTCTCTTTCCTTCTGTCGTACTCGCACGACCCGAACAAAGGGATGTATCTATCCGGCCAGTGTAACTGGTAGACGTCTATGTAATCCGTTTTCAACCTTCGTAAAGAAGCATCGCACGCGCTCAAAATGCTCTCTCTGTCCAACCTCGTGCTCATCTTCTCCTTTCCAGCGGGTTCTGTCCTCATTTTCGGAATATCGCTCGCCTCTATAAACCCAGCCACTTTCGTCGCCACGATCAATTCTTTCCTCAACTCTTTATTCCGTTCGATCCATTTCCCGATGATTTTCTCCGTGTTCCCAGCCACCCACAACGCAGAGCTCGACGGCACCGGATACAACTCCGCCGTATCGATAAAGTTCACCCCGCGAACTTTTATCGCGTAATCGAGCTGTTCGAACGCTTCTTCCTCGGTATTCTGCACGCCCCACGTCATCGTCCCGAGGCACACGTTCGTGACTTCGATGGTCGAGTTCCCGAGCGTGATTCGCGGTAACGCGGTTTTCGGGATTTGCGTCTCCGTCGTTTTCGTCATGATGATTACGCAGTAGTGTGCGCTTCGTGAAACGCGCTTCACTTCTCTCTCTCGACGACGATGTGATGCGCTACTCGCAACAGCTCGTCGCTTTTTTCGCACGCGTGCGATGAGTGCGTTCTCTTCTGAAGAAGTGCTGCTCGTCGTGTTTCTATCAGAAACGAGACAAAGGCGGAGAAAGTGACGTCAAACCACCGCACGTTCCGCACAAATACGCGCACACCTAAAAGCGCTTTTAAACGCTCTTTGTTTTCTGCCACACGAGAGTACGAGAGGACGATATACGTCTGCGCTTCCTCTTCCTGGTCTTCCTCTTCCTGGTATTTCTCCTCCTCGCGAGAACGAAGAAGAAGGAAAATCATCATCGTCGACGACGGAGATGACGGCGACGACCGAGATGGAAAAATCAAATCGAGAAACCGCCTCGCTGTTCTCCCGGGTGACGTTTACCTGGGTGAGACCGTTTTTGAAACGAGCGCACGAGAAAACAAGGTTAGAACACGAGGATTTAGTGCCCTTGCCGGAAAACTTGTCGTGCGTGACAAACGCGGAACGGTTTGAGTTTGAGTTGAGAGATTGTTTAGAGAAGGAGGAACGAGAGGAAGGAACGACGACGAGTTTGGGAGCGACGAGAGGAGAGGAGGAGAAGGAAGAAGAAGGCGCCGGAAAATCGAGAAAGAAGAAGAAGAAGAAGTTTTTACCAACCATCACGAAACCGATATGGTCGTGCTTCGGGAACATGATTTTAACCGGCGCGATGTTTAAACTCGCCAACGACGCGATGCAGTTTTTACCGCCCGTCATCTTGAGCGGCTATTTGAAGTACGTGGCGGGAGGGGAGGATAATTTTTTACGACAAACGTTCACGACGGAACAGATTGGCGACACGGAGTTGGGGATTTTGTATTGCGCGCTGATGTTGTGCGTGCAAGTGGGGAGAACTTTGTGCGAACAGCAATACTTTTATCACATGCAAGCGAGCGGGATTGTGATTAAAGGCGCGTTAGGGACGGCGGTGTATAGAAAGACGATTCGATTGAACGCGAGTGGGAGGAGCGGTTCGACGACGGGGGAGGTTTTGAACCACATGCAATTAGATGCGCAAAGAGTTGGGGATTTGATGTTGTTTATTCACGTCGTTTGGAGCGGGTTGTTTCAAATTATCGGGTACATCGCGTTATTGTACATGTACATCGGATGGTCCGTGTTTGGCGGGTTGTTTTTGTTAATCGCGCTGATACCATTGCAAAAGTTTTTTTACACGTTAACGTATAAGTTACGAAGCGTGCAGACAAAATTCACGGATAAGCGAGTGAAATTAGAAAACGAAGGTTTGTCCGGAGTGAAAATATTAAAGTTGAACGCGTGGGAGGATTCCTTGGAAGACGAAGTGAAAGCGTCGAGGAAAGAGGAGATAATTTACGCGACGAAAACCGCCAACGTGGCGGCGGCGAATACGAGCATCATGATGGCAGGTCCAGTCATTGTGTCGGTGATTGTGTTCATGTTATACTCTGGTGTGATGAAAGGCGAGATGCGTCCGGATATTATATTCCCGGCGTTGACGTTGTTCTCGCTCATTCGGTTCCCGATTTTGTTTTACCCGAGGTGTTTGGCGTTGTCCGCGGATGCTATTGTTAGTTTGGATCGGTTGCAGAAATATTTCTTACTTTCGGAATCGAAACCGACGACGACGACAATAAAGTTAGAGGAGTTAGACGAAGAGGATAATGGCGAAGATGTGAAGACGAAAGAAATGTACAAGAAGAAGGGCGACGTGGTTGCGAAAATCAAGAAAGGCGCGTCGTTTCGATGGAGCCGCAACAACAGCAACAAAGATGCAGAAAAGAAAGATGACGCGTCTCCTCAAGGCGTTGACGGCGTCACCGCCGGAGCCGGATTTACGTTAAACAAATGCGATTTTGAAATCAAACGAGGCGAGCTCGTGTGCGTTGTCGGCGCGGTTGGTTCGGGGAAGACCGCCATCGTCTCGGCGCTTCTCGGCGATATGGTTCCCGAAAGTAGCGGCGATGAAAAACAAGATTCAGATGAAGTCATCTCCATAGATGGTACCGTCGCGTATTGTTCTCAGTCCGCGTGGGTCCAATCTGCTTCCGTGAAAGAGAATATCTTGTTCGGTAAACTGCACTCGGAGAGGAAATACCACGACGCTTTAGACGCCGCGTGTATGTTGACTGATCTCAAACTCCTCCCAGATGCCGATCAAACGCAAATCGGCGAAAAAGGTATCACTTTGAGTGGCGGCCAAAAGCAAAGATGCGCCATCGCGCGCGCGGTGTATGCCGATGCCGATTTCGTCATTATGGATGACCCTCTTTCCGCCTTGGACGCGCACGTCGCCAAGGACGTGTTCAACAAATGCGTAAGGGGCGTATTTCGAGAAAAGGCGGTTTTACTCGTCACGCACCAGTTGCATTTCGTCGAGCGCGCGGATAAAATCTTAGTCATGAAGGACGGAGAAGTCGTCGAGCGTGGAAGTTATAAGGAACTCATCGAAAACGCAGAGTACTTCAGGCAAATGATGGAGTCTTATCGCGGAACGCAAGAGAAAGAAACGGCAAAGGCGGAAGAACAAGACGCCGGGGCGTTTGCTTTGTCGGAAACGGACAGAAATCAGATGAAACGCGTAGTTTCGGAACAGAAACTCAGTACAAAAACAGCGCAAAAAGAAGAACACCGTGAACAAGGCGCGGTAAAGAAGAATGTCTACGCGACGTACTTTCTGGCGTTGGGTGGCACACTACCATGCATGTTTCTCATGTTTATCACCATCATTGAACGGATGATTTCTGTGTTCACGCCAATGTGGCTTGCATTTTGGACCGAGTACAAGTACGGCTTGAACGATGCGGAATACATGAGCACGTACGCAGCCATTGGCGTTATATCTGCTTTACTTTCGTGGTGGCGCACGTTCGCGTGGTTAGTCGCGTCTTTGCGCGCGGCGACGACCTTGCACTTGAAACTATTCCACTCGGTGTTGAATACGCGACAAGCTTTTTTTGATACGACTCCTCTCGGACGTATCATTCAGCGATTCGCAAAAGACACGAACGTTTTAGATAACCTTCTCGGACAATCCGTCAGTTCATTGACGTCTTTTGGTTTATGGTTGTTGGGTACGATGATTGCGATGGTTACGATTATCCCAATTCTCGGCCCTTTTTTGGTTCCAGTCTTTGCGTGCTACTTTTACGTGCAGTACTTCTTCCGTCCCGGCTATCGCGAAGCGAAACGGTTAGATGGCACGTCCGGGTCGCCAATTTTCGAACACTTTGGTGAAACCATTTCTGGCATCTCCACCATTCGCGCGTTTGGACACCAAGCGCGCTTCATTCACGAAAATGAGAAGCGCATCGCGTATAACCAACGCGCGGATTACACGCAAAAGTGCGCGTGCGATCGATGGCTACCAGTTCGTTTAGAAGTTATCGGTATTTCAATTTCCATCATCGTCGCCGGTTTAGGCGTTTACCAACGCAAAACCACCAGCAGTGGCTTGATTGGCGTGACGTTATCGTACGCCATCGACATCACTGGCGTGTTGTCTTGGTTGATTCGCTTATTCTCTGAACTCGAATCGCAAATGGTTTCCGTCGAGCGCGTTGAGGAGTACGCGCAGTTGCCTTCCGAGGAAGACACGGCGAACGATTCCATGGACAGCGAGAACGACGGTAAGCAAATAGTCGCCATCGGCAAGGTTGAACCCGACCCGTCGTGGCCGCAAAGTGGTGGCATCGTTTTTCAAGACGTCGAAATGCGCTACCGTAAGGAACTCCCGTTGGTACTGAGCGGTGTTTCGTTCGAAATCGATGCTGGTTCGTCGGTTGGTATTTGCGGACGTACCGGCAGCGGTAAGAGTTCCTTAATCGTCGCCTTGTGGCGACTCGTGGAGCCTTCGCGAGGTAAAATTCTCATCGACGGCGTTGACATTTCTTCAATGCCGTTGAAATCGTTACGATCCAGAGTCACGTGCATCCCGCAAGATCCAATCTTGTTTTCAGGAACGGTTCGCGATAACCTCGACCCGTTTCTAACGCACAACGATGAAGATTTATGGTTTGCGTTGGAACACGTTCAATTGAAAAAGTTTGTCTCGACGCACGAAGACGGTTTAGGCTTGATGACCCCGGTCAAGGAGTACGGCTCCAACTTTTCCGCCGGTCAACGTCAAATGTTGTGCTTAGCCCGAGCGTTATTGCGCGAAACCAAAATCGTCTGCCTCGACGAAGCTACCGCCTCGGTCGATAACGAAAGCGACTTGATGATGCAAAAAGTAATCTCGCAAGAGTTCAAGGACAAAACAGTGATGACCATCGCGCACAGAATCAACACCATCATCGAATCGAACAAAGTGCTGTGCATGGCCAGCGGGAAGGTTTTGTCCTACGATACACCGTCCAAGTTATTGGAAGATTCGTCGAGCATATTTGCGCAGCTCGTGTTGGAAACCGGCGAGGCGTCGGCGAAGAATTTGAAACAACGCGCCAACGAGTTGGAGAAACAACGACGATAGTAATAATTAGTTAGTTAGGGGATTCTAATACAAATAGCTACACTATATACTTCAACTACGACTACTTCATTTTACCTTTACTCTCCTCGTCCATAATCTTCTGTCTCTGCTCCATAAATTTATCCAAAGCCACATCTACAGCCTCGCGTCCACTGAGAATCAATCGATTCACCATCTCCGGATCTCGCTCGTGTTTGCCTTGTTCGAACTCTTTCCTCGCGCTTTCCCGGATGACATCTTTCCAAACGTGGCCTTTGCTATCTTTCCAAACGAATAAAACAGACGCTCGAATGACCGCACGATAGAGCGAGAGTGCTTCTTTTCGGGTGGTGAGTAACGCGGACTCGACGTACGCGTCGTTTTGTTTCATCGCTTCGCCTCGCTTTCGGTCCTGCGTAAAAACGTGAAGGAAGAGAGAGAAAGAGAGAGAAAAATGGGTGGTGAGTGAGACAATTTTGAACAATAAAACGCGCGATGAAAGGCAAAGAAACGAACGCTGTGCGTTGTAACGCGTCGTCGTACCAAATTTCCCTCTATGATTTCCTCGGTTAACCCTCGTCCGTCTCGATCTTCGATGAGCTGCACCGTTCTCGTCGCGTGCATTCCCCTAACTGAAGAAGGCGCATCATTTGTTCTCGATGAAGAAGAAGAAGATGAAGAAGAAGATTCTCTCCCGCTCTGCAACCGTCGGAACATTTCGAGCAGATGAGCGCTCTTTGTCTCTCTTAATAATAACGCGCGATGGTTGCAGAGGGATTGAATGAGAGTGCGTGGATGACGAGTCCTCATTTTTGGTGAGTGGAGAACAAAAGCAGAGTGAAAAGGAGTGAGGACGATTGCGCTTTATATTTGGAATTCAACGTGTCTGTGTGCGCTAGGACTATATGACAAAGAGCTAATGCTGAGTACGCATGTGGTGTTTTAAACTATGAGCGTGACGATACCTCTTCTCGCACACATCACATTCGTACGGTTTCTCTTTCGTGTGAATACGCTTGTGCCTTTGCAAATTACCAGCCGTAGTAAAACGCTTCTCGCACACATCACATTCGAACGGTTTCTCGTTCGTGTGAATACGCATGTGGTTTATCAAAGCATTAGGATGACGAAAAGCTTTATCCCACACATCGCACTCGTGCGGTTTCTCGTTCGTGTGAATACGCATGTGGCTTTTCAAAGTA
>Ga0115556_1001470_pt1 | contig 16195 bp, 19 predicted proteins | sample COGITO_mtgs_1104_5_FD_87282 | JGI IMG/M metagenome (GOLD analysis project Ga0115556, IMG submission 87282) | Pelagic marine microbial communities from North Sea - COGITO_mtgs_110414 | ecosystem: Environmental > Aquatic > Marine > Epipelagic | place: Germany:Helgoland, sampling site Kabeltonne... | reverse complement strand
CCCTTTCCTAACCTATCCCCCATAACTGCAGCAACTGTTACGACAACTGGGCCCATTTGTGGGACTATATCCGTTCATTTATTCCCGACCCTCGAATGTTTTTTATCGTTGGGACCTTCATCGTGAGTTCTTTGGCATTCTGGATTTGGAGCGCAGTGCTATGTTACTTGGACAATCACCCTTGGAAAGTGCTGCAAAAATATAAGGTGAGAAAGAAGAAGAAGAGAAAGTTCCTTACGCTAATATCCGTTTATCTTCCTTGGTCCACAACTCAACTTAACACACACACTGTTAACAACACTGTTCACAAAACTAATACTAATACTAATACTAATACTAATACTAATACTAATACTAATACTAATACTAATACTAATACTAATACTAATACTAATACTAAACTCGGTGTAGATCCAACCTGATGAAAATGTCCCTGTAGATCGCAAAAAATTTTGGAAAGCTGTCTGGCAGGTGGTCTTTAATCAGACCATCATCCAGATTCCGCTCTCGATTATCGTTTACCCTGCCTTCCGTGGGATGGTTGATGCACCTATTCCCAATTTGGACCAAGCTGTTATGCAGTTGGCAGTGTTTGTGTTGATGGAGGAAATCTTTTTCTACTATGGCCACCGTCTGATGCATTCTCCCTTTTGGTATAAGAGGATTCACAAGCAACACCACGAATGGACAGCTCCTATTGGGATTATTGCATTGTATGCCCATCCCTTCGAGCATGTTACGGGGAATTTGCTGCCTGTAGTTGTTGGACCAATAATATGTCAGTCACACCTCGGGTTAGTTTGGATTTGGTTCACCTTTGGTATGCTCACAACTGTAAACACGCATTGTGGGTACCACTTCCCGTTCTTTTTTTCTCCCCGTGCTCATGATTATCACCACGAAAAATTTAATGAGGTTTTTGGCGTCATGGGCTGGTTGGATGAATTCCACGGAACGAACAAAAACTGGAAAAAGACAGAATCATTTGCATTGCATGAGACGTTCTTTAGTGTTGATCCTCCCTTCGACAATAGGGTTAAAGGGAGCAAGTTCAGAGCGGGAGAAAAGTATGAAAGCAATCACGTGATGCGGAAAAATGTAAAATTAAATTGATGGTCAACAGTGTTGTAAGGGTGAATGAAGGGAGCAAAACTCTGGTGACTGTGGTTAAAAAGTGGGAAGTTGTATATAAATGAATAAATTTGATTTGGGTGAAGTTTGATTTTGATTGGATATGTTCTTTTTAGCAAAAGCAGCATATATATATATACGTTACACATAACTATTTCATGGCATGGCCCTTTCGCCGTCAAAGGCCTCAATTATGGACGCCGTACTCGTCCTGGGACATTTTAAATCCGAGGGAAATGACAGCGTTTTCCTTTTGAGACAAGTTTCCTACGTCGTCGTCGGCCACTTCATCGGCGCCGTTGCTAAAATATGCTAACCTGTCTTTACTGGTAAGATTATGCTGTGCTGATTGTGGGCTCGAGATGGGTGTCAAGGTACTCTTGTTCTCGGGATGGTGTTGGGAAGCCGAGCTCAGGGTATCACGAGTCAGGTCAACGCCGTCGATTCCATTGCAGTTACTATCGCCGTTGGCGATGTTATTGTCGTTGCCGTTGCCGTTGCTGCTGTTGCCGTTGCTGCTGTTGCCGTTGCTGCTGTTGCCGTTGCTGCTGTCATCGATGTCCAATGTATCATATGAACTTTCATGGCTACCACGAGCGGCAGCAGCATTGACATTTCTTTGCGACTTTCTGGTGCCAGAGGGCCAGCTTCCGGTATTTGACCTGCTTGGATCAACATTGTGGGCATACTTACTTGATCTCTGTCGCTTTCTTTGTTTTGATGACATGGTAGATGCGGACATCCTTTTCCTCTTGTCAAACGTGCTGCGAATATGATCCTGATCATCGCTCTCAGCGTCCCCGTCTAACAAATCGACCTTGTTGAGGGTGGCGAGTGATCTCTTTGCTCCAGATGATGCTTTATTGCTCACATAACTAGACCAAGTTGAGTGGAAAGAGGGTTGGTTAGAGGAAGCCAGAAATGAACAATGAAAAATGAGAAAACGCAATCGTGTGAGTCGCACTAACCTCTCAGCCTTGTAGTCCCGGATTACCTCCTCGTAGTCGATGTTGTCGTTACCCCGGTCCACCTTCCTCTTGTAGGCTAATCCAAGCTTGGTGCTCATATCCTTGTTAGCCGGTGGTAAAACGCCTGTTGCAGACATCACCGCCGTGCGGGCGACCTGGATGATCTTTTGATTCTCTTTCTTGTGCTGGTTCTTGAGTAGGGTCTTCAGTCTTTTCTTTGCGTTTTGGATGTGCGTTTTGAAAAAACACCGTATGCGATCTCGAATCTGCGATTTTAGATATTTTGTTAGTTTCGCTATTGGTACCAACCACCTATAAAGAGGAAACCCCGGGGCAGGGGCAGGGGCAGGGAGGCCATTCCGGACGTGGTCAACAGTGCGTGACCCTCACCTTCTTGTCGTCGAAGTCCTTGGGATCGAAAATCCACTGGTTTTTGTCTGCCCCCTCCCTAATTAGTAGAACCAGCCTGTTATTGAAGTTCTGCTGCTCCTTCGACTGCCTCTTCTGCGTCGACAGTTCGTAGTATTCCTCCATATTGTCCCGAAGTATTGTTTCCAGCTTAGGGTAGGATCCCCAGAAGAATCCATCCCGGATCACACCCGGTTTAGGGTTCACACCAGCCACGCGAGGGTTGTCACGACCTAGTGCCATGTACAAGAGGAGCTAGGAAAGGAGAGGAAGCGGCCGTGAAAGCAAAGTGTTAGTGGCCAAATACGGTTGCTCCCCTCATACGGCTGGCTGCTCACTGTGCTCACCTGTTTCTTCGCCTTCTCGTCGCGAAGACATTGCTCTACGGCCGTGCCCTGCATTCCAGCAGACAGATTGTTCTGGATGATTTCGTAGCTGTTGCTTGTGGTTCCATTTAGCGACATTTTCTTGTCTTTGCCGCTTCTTCCCGGCTTGGACTGGGGCTGGGGCTTTGCCTTGCTCGGCGAGGAACGTGATTTAGAAGAAGATGTGAAGTTTACAGAGCGTCTTGATCTTCTGGAGGTGTTCCCTGGCACTGGCACTGTAGTACCGTCTTTTTCCTTGTTTTTCGTAGACGAGATGCGACGGGAGGCGTCTTCAAACTCCTTGCTAACAGGCATTGGCCTGCCAGGGGAATAGTCTCCTCCTCCAGGACGAGAGTCAAAATCACTATCCGAGTCGTCATCATTATCGGAATCCCAGCCGTAAACACCAACATTTCCGTTTCCGTTTCCGTTTCCGTTTCCGTTACTGTGTATAATGTGGGGATGCGGTGGTATTAATTGCTGCTGGTGCTGTGGCCGATGCTGTGCCTGATGCTGTGCCTGATGCTGTGCCTGATGCTGTGCCTGATGCTGTGCCTGATGCGGCTGAGGCATCTGGTCATCTTCATCGTCATCTTGAGACAGACGGACAGCAGCTCCGAGAAGGCCATTCAATGCGCTCGTCACGGGGGTAGTAGCACGACCTCCCCCACCCATGGAGGTCTTCGAAAACGGGGGCTTCCCTGGAGGTGTGGTGACTGCAGTGGAGAGATTATTGTTGGAATGGGAACTGACGAGAGAGGGGGAACTCCCTTCACTACTCCCATCTCTGCCGGGGATAGTGCCGCTGCCACCGTCAACAAGCGATCTTGCGATCTTGTTTGCAATATCAATCCCACCGTCCCCCTGTAACAAGTACCCACCACCAGGTGGTAGCACTGGCGGTGTAGTTGAGGAGTTGTTTGGGTCTGATGGGTTCAAGTTGTCGTTTAGGCCCCACTCTTGAGAGTACTGCTGCGAGGATATTGAAGCCAATTCAGCGTCCTCAAATTGAGAGGCTGAGCCCTTAAGAAGGGGCGGGTTAAACATAAGGGGAGGGGGGGTTCGGATGCCGCCGACTGTTATTCAAGGGATAAATGGCTGGTAAGGGGCTTTCACACGCTAATTTGACAGGTCGATGGAGCAATACGGTAAATTTCTGAACGCCTAGTCAGGTCCTTAAATGGAGGCTTATTCGATTTTCTGAATTGTCGTTTTTTGTAAGATTTGCGGCAGCAGAAGGTGTCCCAAACTCTTTTTGTGTGTACCAATAGTGCGCTATTTTGAAATTTAGTTGGGCTTCGGTCGTCACTCTTATCATAAATAACAAAAAAATAGTTGTTTGTGTCCCAAAATTCTTACAAGCCATTAATACAATAGTGTCCAGGTTCCCACACAGCATCACTTCTTCCCTTTCTTACCCTTCTTACCCTTCCCTCCCTTCTTCTTCTTCAGCTTGGCGACCTCCACCCTCCCTGCAATTCCCCTGACCCTCTTCTGCATGACCTTGCAGGCCTCGTCCAGAATGAATCTCGCTGCCTTCTCCATCTCCTCAACTTCCTGCAGCATCTTATCCTCTTTAACAGATGTTGCTGCATCAGCATCCACCTTGTCAAAGTGTTCCTGTAGTTCCCTTAATTCCTCGCTCTCCCTCTTAAATTTATCCTCGAGCGCTTCGATAGCAGCCTGCTTCTCCCCCATGTCCGTGTCGTACTTCCTGATGAGCATCTTCAGGTCAGTTTCAAGCTTGGCCTTCCTTTTCCTGAGACCTGCCTCGGTGTCCTTGTGGTCCCCCCTCCACTTGAGCATCTTTTCCTTCCTTTTTTCGATGTCTTGCTCCAATGCGCTGACTTTTTCCGTGTGTTCGGCTCTCGCCTTCTCAACTCCTGTACGTGCTGATGCCTCGATCCCCTCCACTTCCATCCTATTTGACCTCTCACAGTCATTAAGTTCTGCTCTGAGCTTGCTAATTTGCTGGCCGAGGCTCGCCACCTCTCTGTCCTTCTCGGCTCTCTGAAAGCCGAGATTCTGCTGCAGTGAGTCCCTGTCTTTCTCGGCGCTCTTGCTCCTGTCTGTGAGCTCACGGAGAGTCAGTTCATTGGTTGCCTCTTCCTCCACTGTTGTTGATAGCTTACGGAAGGCAATCCCAGCCAGGGCGGACAAGTCGTCGATTAGGCGCAATGAAGCAGGGTCTCGAGAGGTAGGAGCGGAGAGAAGGATATCTGAGGAATGGGGATGACTACGGAGTAAACGGAGAAGGTGGAGGGTCGAGCGCTGGAGGGCGGTTGACGACTACAACAGAAAAAAAAAGGAGTTAATAGTTAGTTAGCTCTGCAGTCCTAATCAGGATGTCAAAAACGCGGAGAGTAGGAGGATGAATCGTATCGCACTTACCTCACTGCCGCCCCCTAAACTTCTTCCCCCGGCCTCTACCTCCCTCTCTGCACCCAATACCCTTTCCACTCCCTGCTTCACCTCCAAACAATTCTCTTCCTCCAGCCTCCTATACAACTCAGTGCATTCGCCTCCTTTAGCCTCGCCACCCTCCGGCGAAGCTACTGCAGAACCTGATGAGGAGGACGGAAGGTACGAAAGGAGAGTCAGGGAAGAAATCGTAGAGTCAAGGACAGAGACTACCCGCTGGGCTTCCAGAGAGGTTAATTTATGCATGTTATGTTATCGTTGTGTCAGCTGGTTCCCCCTTGTTTCGGAGATATTTTCAAAAAAAAAAGCAGGATGCGGTTTTTGGGACTATACGCTGGTTGCTTAGCGTTTCTTTCAAGCCCGTGGATGGTTTCTTGAACTAGAAGAGGACACTGGAGAAGCTGTAAAAAAACGGCGACTGAAGACAAGTTTTATGCCGTGTTTCCAGAATTTAGTGACTAAAAAAAGAAAACAATGCTGTCACTGATTCCGAAGTGTAGAACTGGTCGTTTTATTTCTCAAATTGAGAATCTGAGGAATATGGATTGGTTAAAGGAGTTGGGCTCTTTCTCCTCCCTCTTTCGTCCGACTTTTTCCTTTTTCCCCTTCATTCTCCAAAATTCGACAAGGCTCTTCAGCTCATCAGTGAAAAGTCATCCATCTTGTTCCTGGCCATGGCCTCTTCGATGGCCACCCTCCGATCCACTTTTGGTAGCTCGCCTGCTTTTATCCCTGCCTTAATTAAGAAAATACACAGAAAGGCCACGATTTCACCCCTCAATGAATTCAGCTCCCTCCTCCCCCTTTCAACCCTCCTGGCATTGTCGGCCGAGTCAGAGGTTCGATATTCGTCGGGGACGTCGCGTTCACCGCTTGAAGGAGTTCCCATCGCGATCAAGGCAAACATTGCGTACCACAATGACGCCCGCTACCACGGAAATGAATCAAGTGATACTTCAGATGGGGACGTGATAACGACGACGGCATCCTCGGCTATGCTGGAGGGTTATACTTCGCCCTTCGACGCCACGTGCGTCAGGAAGTTAAAAGATGCGGGTGCGATAATTGTGGGGAGCACGAGGATGGATGAGTTTGGCATGGGAAACACAGGTTCCAGTTCGTCCAAGAGTTACAGTGAAGGCAATGGCGGGTGTGAAAGGGTTTACCTTCGTCGAGCAGAAGGCGAGCAATCGCTACTTCCCGGAGGTAGCAGTGGCGGGAGTGCGGCGTCGGTTGTGAATGGAACAAGTATTGCCTCTCTTGGCAGTGACACAGGGGGGAGCGTTCGCCTCCCTGCTTCTCTGTGCGGTTTGGTTGGATTTAAGCCTTGCTATGGCTCAGTCTCGAGGTTGGGTTTAATTGCTTACGGGAGCTCTTTAGACTGCATAGGCGTGATTGGCAATAATGTTGAGGACGTTCGTTGCGTTTATGATGTCATCAAGGGCCCAGATGACGGCGACATGAACACAACATCAAGACCTTCGACGCCGTTAACATCGCCAACGTCTTCGACATTAGAAGAAGAAGGCTCTAACATGTTTGATATCAGCACGGTAGCTGTCGGTGTCCCCTCTGCCTACACCATTCGCGGTACACCCCCAGCAATAACTGACGCTTGGGTTAAAGCCCTTTCCCTGGCTTCCTCTGCCGGGGTAAGGTCAGTCTCCCAAATCGCCAGCGAAGAGGGCGACGTTGCTTTAGTAAAGGCTTCCCTGCCGGCTTACTATGTCATCGCGTGCGCTGAGGCAAGCAGTAATCTGGCACGGTACGATGGCATGCAATTCGGTGCAAGGAACGACGCGTCGACGGCGGCCACCACCAGTGCAGTAGAAAGTAAAAATGAGACGTTCCATCAATCTATTTCAGATCTCCGCGCTGGAAGGTTTGGGCCGGAGGTTGTAAAAAGAATATTGGCAGGGACTGCGGTTCTGTCTAGAGAGGGAGGTGGTAGCGGATATTATGATAGCGCTATGGTTGTGCGGGAAGAGATTGGGGCTATGTTCGATCGTTGGTTTGAGAAATGTGACGTAATAGTAATCCCTACTACAATGGTGACCGAAATTGTTGAAGGTCGCCCGCCAGTTGACTCTGTAACGGAGCTTGGGTGGGATATTTATACTGTTGGAGTTTCATTGGGTGGTTTCTCAGCTATTTCAATCCCCATGGAAGAAAATATAGGAATTCAAATTGTTGGAAAGTCGGATGAACTCGTTTTGAATGTAGCTGAGAAGATAATGCAAATGAAGTGAAATTAGAGCGCGAAAAACGCCTCCCAATTTTTCTTTTCTTCCTCCTCTTGTTTAAATTTGTCTACTGTACTTTTTTTGATACGTTGGAAGGGGAGATCGGATAGGAAGTCGGACATATGGGTCGCCCGCCAGCTTCCGGGATACATTTCAAATAATCTTGCCGGGCGACATTTCTAAGAACTTTTTCTCGCACCCTTTCAACCCCAACCTGTCCAACATTCTTGCATTCCGATCAGGGATTGTCTCCGGGCTCTTGACGTAACCGCCCGTTAATTCAGTCATGATCGTGTCTTCTTTTAAGAGATGATAAGTTGGAAGGGGAGATCGGATAGTGAAGTCAGATGGCTTGGCATGTTTGGGAGAGAGAGTTGTGTGAATGACGTTCTTGTGAGTGGTTGAGGTGACACACAAATTCACGCCTTTTCTTTTAAGACAATTCCAGTCCTCCCCTTCACCATTCTCAAAACTTACCCGTGTCTCCTCTGCGTAGAGGCTGTGCTTTCCCTCCGGGTGAAAGTTCACCACCTGCACCTTCTCCCTCCAACCATCGTTGTTGTCAATCGCATCCATTATCTTCCAGGAAGTGCGGACAAAATCCCAATAGGGAGCTTTACGGAGAGGACCAGTGAGGACAATGAGAGTCGTTTCGGGGGGGGCAACATCTTGATCTTGGCGCAGCAACAAATCAATCTCATCTCTTGCTCTGTCCACAACACCCTCCCAGTCTTTTTCACTTATAGCCTTCACACGGATCCTTCCCTCATCTAAATATTTTCGGGCAAAAGGGCAGAGAGGGCGGCCGTACATAGAACCAGTTATTGCTGAGCGCAACCAATGCTTTGTGATCTTCCTGGCATTATATGCCATCGAAACAAAAGCAATAAATCACCACCAAAACGAGACTGATTTGCCTCAAAAAAAGGTTTTGTTCCGATTTCGTCAGCTCTCCCCGTTGGAATTCTTCCAATTTCCAAAATAAATAATCTTCACTATAACTTATTCGCTCGCTCTACATTCCAAAAATCCACCCCTGTTTTTATTCTTCCGTGGTATGAATGTCTTGCCGGACTATCGCGTTCATGCATTGATTCAAATTCTTTCAGCCACTTTTCTTGATCAAAATGTACGGGCACGGCTGAAATGCGTTAAATGTGGTGTACAAAGCGACACATGTGAGTAGTGGAGTTTCGTTTCCTTCAGCGACACGCATTCTCTCTCGTTTACCTTTCCCTCTCCTAAAACGTCCACAGCTTACCTTCGAACCTCCTACCTCCCCAGTTGCAACCGTACAGAGCATTCGGCGCCCTGTCATTGAGATCACAAGAAATTCTAGTTATAACGCCGAAAGTACTCTTCACGAAATTACTCATCCCTGCTGATCCATTATTGAATAAAATGCCATTCTCAAAACGCTGTGCAAATGCAAGGCAAGTGTGCGTGCTGCAATAGGCACCAACCCCGGCTTCTAGAAACGCACTCTCCACCTCCTTTTCTGGTACAATCGCTTCATAATCATCTTCAATCTTAAACCTAGCTCGGAGATCTTTGTCAGGAGGGTCCATTGTCTCCGCCGCAAACTTCCAGCCTGACAAAGATCTAAAATCACCATGGAGTATCGCCACTCGTTCTTTATTGTCCTCTTCATCCTCATCTTTCTTGTCCCCGCAATTTACACTATCGCCCAGGACACAGAAACGTTCCAAGGAGTTGAGCCATCGCCGAATGCATGGTTTTTGTTCAGACTTTGAATCTAACTTTGTATCGACCCGATCAGAAACCATTTTCAATTTCCGAACAATTTCGTCAGCATTCGATACAGTCTCGTCGTCAACATATGGAGGGTAGTCACATCCACAACCTTTAAACTCCCAATCTGATGCCACTGCGATCTCCACATTCCCCAAAAGACACTCTGTCAAGGGGTCAGAACGGAGACGCTCGTTGATCTCTATAAAGCTTGTTGTGCTAGAGTTGAAAAAATTGAAATCGCCATTGAAGATGAATTGCGTGCTGTGTACCTCGCGACGACGCATGTGTTCTATTTCGTCCAGTGCAAAGCGGTTTCCATACAGACCCCCAATTACGTAGGTCACAGGAGACATTTGTAAAGGCTTGGCTTTCTTTATCTGTGAAGGAGAGTAAGCGTAGTTCAACGGGCACGCCTGTCCTTCGCTTGCACAGCGGGCCGCAGAGCGCAACATTCTCCCTTCGAAATGTGCGTCGAAGAACGATGTTTTGAGGGGTCGAGAGGTCAGTTATGGCTAGTGTTGGGGGGGGGGAGCTAGATGGAACTCCAAATTCCCCTCCAGGCTTCTTAAATAATTTCTGGAGAATAAAAAATCGTTTTTGTATCGTGGAATGATTCACCCAAATTAAATTAAATTAACCCTAAAATATCGTGTACCGAACTCCACTCCATTTCAGTACCAATGGAGAACATCGAGCCCAATCCTAACGTAATGGCAGGAGGACCCTCACCTTTGAACTCGAAACCAAACAGTCAAATGATCGATGCCTCCTCATCGGGGGTAATTTCAGGGGATAGGGCAGAACGGGCTCGTAAGGGGAAGCAGGTACGTTTTTTCATCGTTTCCGTTCGGTTCCGTGAGTTGTTCATTTGCAGGAAGATTCCATCTCCTTATCGTTAGCACATTCAAACCCAAACCGTCGCATCAAAAGATGTCCGCGTAGTTGTATGAGGTTTGTGGACGGGGCAGAGCGTGTTCGGGGCGAAATGTACTTGTGGTCGCGTGTTCTTTCTCCTGCGCTTAAGTATTTATTTTGGATTCCGCTGCTCTAGCATTACCTAACCCTCACCCTCCATTTGAACTCCCCTTGACTCTAGTGGTCGCTTCAAGACTTTGAAATTGGAAAGCCATTGGGCCGCGGTAAGTTCGGCACGGTTTATCTTGCCCGTGAAATCCGGACAAAGTACATAGTGGCGCTCAAAGTCCTGCAAAAGAACCAACTTCTGAAGGCTGGCGTGGAGCACCAGCTGCGGCGTGAGATTGAAATTCAGAGTCATTTGAGGCACAGAAACATTTTACGGCTGTACGGGTACTTTTACGACAACAAACGAATTTACCTAATTTTGGAATACTCACCTCGTGGTGAATTGTACAAACAGTTGATGGCAAAAGGACGTTTCGGTGAGAGGCAGTCTGCCCAATATGTTTTGGAGCTAAGTAGGGCCTTGGCTTACTGCCATTTGAAACACGTCATTCACCGCGACATAAAACCGGAAAACTTGTTGATTGGTCACCTCGGTGAGCTTAAGATAGCTGATTTTGGTTGGTCAGTGCACGCTCCCACCTCTCGGCGGAACACTCTCTGCGGGACACTTGACTACTTGCCACCTGAGATGGTGGAAGGAAGAGAGCATGACGAGCAGGTTGACGTTTGGAGGTAAGTTTGGAATGTCAACGGCATTTCGCCGCCGATTCCTGGGGCTTTCTAGTACTTTATTCAACCTTGCGCTCACCGTTCTCTTTTTTACTTTCCGTGTTTTGTAGCCTTGGTGTTCTGATGTACGAATTTTTGGTAGGAAACCCTCCTTTTGAAGCTGAGGGTCACTCGGCAACTTACCGCAGAATTTCCCGGGTTGATTTGCGTTTTCCCAAGGGTGTGTCAGAGGATGCGAAGGATTTGATTTTTAAGCTGCTGCAAAAGGATCCTCGGAAGGTAAGAAACGGGGAAAGGAGAAAAAAGGGAGTTTGTGTCGTGCTGTGCCGTGCTGTGTCATTGTGTTTTGTTTACCTCGTATTTTGAAGCACCTTATTAACTCTCGTAAACAGCGAATAGCTTTGGAGAATATTGCCAACCACCCCTGGATTATCCGAAATGTAAAGTCGAGGTGATGACAAAAGAAAACACGATAAATAATGACAATGACTATGACTGTATGAAGCAATGTAAGCTATTATTAAAGGCCATAGCACGCGCGGGCTTTACTGTTACATTATTATTTCTCTTTGTGTGGTTAGTGGCTGTGAAAATTTTATTTTTCCTCACATGTGAACATTTTTCCTCGTCCTGACTTCCACCTTGAAGTTTCCCTCTCCCAATTCTGTCAGTGTCTTGGTAACAAACTCGCTTTCGTCCACCAACGCTTTATTGAATGGCCCATGCCACTCCTGCCGAATCTGGAAGCCGCTCTTGCCACCCTCTCCCCCGTCTTCCTCGCAGATGATAACACTCTTGCACATTGAGTTGTCCCTTGAGGCCTTGATCATGGCTTTCAACGTCTCGCTCCCAATAATGTCAGCGTATTTAGATGATGCCTCCCCCACCAACGCGACATCTATATCTACCCACCAAACTGGCAGTTTTATGTCCACATCAATATTTTTCTTCCCACTCTCCCTCAAGAACTGGACCAAGACCGGGTTCTCGGCCACAGCATGCATGTACTCGGAATAGCTCAAGTTTCCTGTCTTTTCCAGGTCATGTTTCTCAAAGACTTCTGCGATCAACTTTTCGATGTCATCGGGGTTTATTGCGGGGCTTCCAAACCAGCTGGCGGCGGAATTCAGATGTGTCAAAATCTCTTTCATGTCCTCCATACTGACCTCTTTCTTGCCCTCGCCGCAGTACAATTGGAATGTGAAGTGAAGCTTGTCCTTCAGAGAGTCGCTTGCCACCAAAATTGAAGAACATGTGATGAAATCCTTGAAATTGATCTGTTTGGCCTTCTGCTTGTCCATGACGTTGAATAGTTGGTGCAGAATGAACTGGTCTGACTCAATTATGCCAATACTGCCCAAGGCTTCCCTGAACTCTTCCTCCGTGATGGTGTTAGAGTTGCCCTGCTTCTCTGCCAACTCCATGAATTTGTTCTGTAGAGTCTTGATCTCATTCTTGTTGAAACCAGTTCGACTTTCTAGATTATTGATGATCAGATCATTGGTCCCAGGATGGTGAAGGAGAGTTGATCCTCGCCGTTCCCTGTGGACAGCCGCCGTACGGGGCGAGTGCTCAGCCGCAGATGCTCCTGCTCCCATTATCGCTGGATATTAGGGGGGGATTTGGTTCGTTCTTTCTTCGGGAATATAAGAAATGATGGTATAAAAGGTGGAAGTATTTTTTCACAACTTCTTCAATTTTTTTTCTTGTTTTTGCTCGTCTGATAATCTACAATTCATTATTGTAGATTTTATTCTAAGAACATTGAAGTCAGACCTTGGCCATGAATTCTTCTGTGTCGTATGATGTGCCCTTCACTTACACCACACCTATCCAACAACGACAGGAACAACAATCTCACGCTGGAATGCACACATCATCAGCCTACAACCTCTTATCAACTTACACATCTCCCCGCCAGAGCCGAAAGCCGAATGGCCACACTTACAGCGCTAAATGCCTTTCTACGTCACCCAGCCGGATAGACTACGACAATCAAACCGCTTACGGCGAGAGCATGAGACATGGCCATCCTGATATTGGAGTGGGAGAAAAGATTTATAGGTGAGGGTTCTTTTTGGTGGGATGATGGATGGATTGGTGGTTCGGTTTGGTTTGGTTTGGTTTGGTTTGGGTTCATATGCATCATATATTGTCAACATTTCTGTCCCGCACGGCGTGTAGCTCCTCGTGCACACTTGTTTTTTTCTGTCTTCTAACTTGTTATATTTTTTTTGCCCCCGCCCCCCCAGCCCCAAAACGCACACATACTTAACCAAATCCGCACTCAACAACCGTGCGCCACCGAAACGAAGAGACAAACCCAACAACAGACAATTAATGCACCACCCCGACTACTCTGAAAGTAATAATCTTGTTGCTGCTGCCCAACTCATCGACACTGTTCACCAGGAGCTTGATTTTGTGCGCGCTGACTCCAACAAAAAGTCACAGACAATTGCCTCGGTCAATGAAGCATTGAGAATAAGTCTCAAGCGCCAAAACGAACAAGATAAACGTATCCACGACCTTGAAAACCAAGTTCGCATGTACAGTGAGTCCAAGCATTCGGTGAAGAGGATGGAGGTGAGTGAGAGTAAGACAGCGAGGGATAGGAGTGGCGTGGAGTGGAGTAGAGTGGAGTGAGTGGGGGAGCGACAGATGTGTTTTGTAACGTCTCTCTCACACACACGTTTGGCTGCGGTCCATTCCATTGCAGGATGTCCTTTTACAGAATGCAGAATCATTCAAGAGAGCACAAGTTGAAATTAACCACCTCCAGGCGGCCAATAACTTACTCATGCAGAGACTGAGTCAATTTGACGAGAGTTACAAACGCTGCATGGAGACAAACGAACAACTTGAGCTTGACAACAACCATCTGAGGAGCAAAATAGAAGGGCTCGAGAAATGGGGCAAACTATTAGAGGATGCGCGCAAGACGAGCCAAGTTGATAAAAATGAGGCAATTAGAGACCTCAGACAAGCGGAACTAGCAGTCGCTGAAATTAGATCTGAATGTGCCAAAAAGGTTGCTGAGGCTAACGTCGCTTGTACAGTCGCCAATCAGACAATCACAGAGATAAAAATGGGCCGAATACAGGCTGAAAGCAAAACCACCACCAAGCAGTAGAGAGTAGTTCGTATTGAGCTTGTGTTGGAGAACAAAACTAAAACAATATTAGGCCACCTTTTTTTCCAGGAATGTTTTGCAAACTCAACAAAAAGTTCGATGGCGTTTTTTCTTATTCTTTCACGCCAGGATAATTCAATTGATTCAGCGAACTCCTTGCCTAACACTTCGACTTTCGGAGTGAACAGCTCGCAAATGGCGCTGCTTTAGCTTTAGTAATATAACATAGACAATAACCACACACCCCCCTGTTAGATAATAAATGGCACAGACAATAGAGCGGACAACATTGTGATTTAGACATGTTGTCAACTTGACTTACCTCAGTTGATGTCAGTAATAAGTAACAATAACCACACACCCCCCTGTTAGATAATAAATGGCACAGACAACAGCACTAATTTTTAGCTATTTCCAAGGGAATCTCTGACTGGATCTTCCCCTTTTCTCCAACCCCTTTCTAAGACTCTAACCTTTAACAAGCTAACAATTTAACCCTACCACAACAAATTTTTTGAAATAAATTTCTCGTTCTTTGAAAGTTTAATTTTTTTCTCTAGAATATAATCAGTGTCTTAAAATCTACTTTTATTTATTAAATAATTCAAGATATATATTATATAATAGATTTAAATTTTATAAAAATTTTATCTCAAAATAAGTGATAAAATAATTTTTTAAAGAAATTAAATTATTATATATATTATAAAAATATTTTGAATATTTTAAAAGTATATAAAAATAAATAATTTATACTTTAATATTGTCATAAAAGAGAATTAAATTACAAAAAAGTATTTAGATTAACGAAATGGCTTTTTTTTGACAAATGCATGTAAAACGCAAAATTTCGGGCTTAAACCATTTTCATTTATTAACCGAGCGGGTATTTCTTGATTTGAAGGCAAGCGAAGAGGTATTGGCCTTGTCGGGAGCTTCAACAATGAAGAAAAGGGTAAATTATAACTTTTCATCGAAAACATATTCTCCCGATGGATATTATAATGAAAATAGCCTTACTATTATCACTGGCAGCGTCCTCTTTGGCATTTTGCCCGAGCTTGCCGTCTCCTAAATTATTTCATGGTCGTGCATTCTTTGCTACCTCATCGGGTCTGCTCGCTACCTCATCCCGACGATCTTTTGTTCACTCAGCAACACTGCTTCTGTTGCCCACGACCGCCCTTGCAAGGGAGGGATACTCTTCTGCTTACTTGAGCGAGCCGACGGAGGAATTCAAGGAGAGCGAGCGTCAAAGGGCCGAATATAAAAAGAAGGAGGTCGAAATAAAGAAATATTTTACTTCTGTGATTCAGATATTGGTTGACCCAGCGACTAAGACGGATGCGGATGTGAAAAAGTGTCTGACGGACTTGAGAGACCTGACTTCGAAGTTTGCTGGTCTACCCGACGGAGTAAAGAAGGACGATTTGATCAAGCTGATTCGGCGGAAGAAGGCCGATGGAAGCGTTAAGAATGGATATTGGACGACTGATGTTGAGATTGAATATCAGAATCTTGTTCGTGAAATCTTGTATCAGCAGAACCCGAACAAGGACAAGGAGCTAGTCCCTGTGTCACCCTACAACTCTGGAGGTGGGAGTTGAGGACAATTGAAAAGGACGTTTGATGGAATTTGGACAGAACTTGTAATTAAAAAGTGTTGCATGCCAAAGTAGTAGCTATTTTTTACAGTGCATTGCACAGTTTTTTCGTTACATCGGGTGCCATCGGGTGCTCCCCCCCCCCTTCCCCCATCAAATGTTTAATATCGTATGCAATGTCCTCATTGAGTGTCATTTTTGATTTCATAAAGGTCTTCTTCGTCGCTGTCGCTGTTGCCGTCGCGTACTTTGGCACTCTCCTTTCTCTGCAATTCCCGCACTTGCAATTGTGCAGCCGATAGTTTATCTGTTGCGTTCTTCGGAGATTTACTGGTGGAGTCCATCGATTTCGAAACACTCCTCTTACCCTTACCACCAGCCCCACCACCAGCCCCACCACCAGCCCCACCACCACCAGTAGCCCCCAACAGTGCTAAATGCTTTTGGTGAGCGAGTCGCTGGTTTTCGTTATCGTATTTATATTCATATACGAAATCAATGCCCTCTCTCCCAT
>Ga0115556_1001469_pt1 | contig 16214 bp, 1 predicted proteins | sample COGITO_mtgs_1104_5_FD_87282 | JGI IMG/M metagenome (GOLD analysis project Ga0115556, IMG submission 87282) | Pelagic marine microbial communities from North Sea - COGITO_mtgs_110414 | ecosystem: Environmental > Aquatic > Marine > Epipelagic | place: Germany:Helgoland, sampling site Kabeltonne... | reverse complement strand
TTTCCTCCTTCCCCCCCCCCCCCCCCCCCCCCCAGACCGAAAAGTATCGCAAGATGGCGACACCTCTGTCACTGTCGTTGACTGCACTTCTCTCGAGTCCATCACTCCTCTGAACCTGAACTTTGCGTCGAAGGAAGATATACGCCTGATGTCGTCACCTGGTGCCCAGATGGTCCGACGCGCGTCTGAGGGCGATCTCAAGGCAATAAAAAAACTCCTGAAGGACGGCGTTGATGTTGACGAGGGTGACTGGGATTCCATGACTGCCTTAATTGCTGCCGCCGGGAAGGGCCACCTTTCCATTGTCCAGCATCTTATTCAGAAGCAGAATGCGGACGTGCTCAAGAGTGACAAAGACGGTATCGATGCTGTGATCTCTGCATGCGTGGGGGGTCACTTGAACGTGGTGAAGTGGCTAGTGGAGAAGGGAGGGGGTAGCCTGAAGGGCATTGAGGCTACGGGAGTTAGCCCTCTGTGGCTCGCTGCCGGGGAAGGGAAGGCCGATGTGGTTAAGTACCTCATTGGCAAGGATCAGGACGTGAATGCGGTCCGAATCGATGGAATTTCTCCCCTCACTGCTGCCGTCATCAACTCTCATGTCCCGGTCGTGAAGCTCCTCCTGGCGAATGGCGCCGACCCCACAATAGTGGACAGTGACGGTGTGACTGCGCTTACCAATGCCGCCGAGGTTGGGAACGTTGAGGTTGTCAAGTTGCTCGTGGAAGACAGCGACGTCAATAGCATCAGCTCGACGGGCTACAGCGCGTTGGTCGTTGCATCTGCTGGTGGTCACGCTGAAATCGTCAAGATTCTGCTTGCCAACGGTGCCCAGCCGAACTTATTGCACACAGATGACGTCACGGCTCTAATGTATGGAGCGTCCACCAAGCAATTTGAAGTTGTCAAAGCACTGGTTGAGGGGGGTGCTAATCCGCTTCTCCGCCACGCGCAGGGTGGTAGTGCTATCATCGAGGCGGCGACGGGTGGGGAACTGGAGATCGTGCGATACTTGGTGGAGAAGGGTGCACCCTACAACGACGAAGATACTGACGGCGTATCCACTCTTCAGTCGGCCGCCGCGCAGGGCAATTTCGAAATTGTCAAGTACCTCTGCGAGATTGAGAAGTCAAAGACTGGCCCCGAGGGACTCAAAACGTGGGTGAATAAGTATAGCATTTCTGGCGGCACGTCCATCATGTTTGGGGCGGGAGGCCGCAATCCGGAGCTTGTCGAATACCTCATCAGTGTTGGCGCCAACGTGAACGACCTTGTCAAGGGACACCCTACTTACCTGGATAAACTAGCCGCCCTCATCGCCGAGGGAAAGGAAGCCGAGGACCACAAGGATGACATCACGGCCCTCCATGTGGCAGCGATGGGCGGCGATTTGGCCATGACCCAGTTGCTGCTTGACAACGCTGCCGACGTTTTGGCTGTTGATGAGGACGGGACGTCATCCCTCATGGGAGCTGTGAAGGGAAACTTTGGTGACATTGCAACTTTGCTCATCAAAAATGGAGCGAATCCGGACGACGTTTATATCGATGAGGAAGAAAATCCCCACAACCTCCTTAACGACGCGATCATTGTTGAAAATAGCGAGTTTGCCCTTTTGCTGATCGAACATGGAGCGAGCCTCTCGCACATGGACTCGGAGGGTGTCACTGTCTTGATCCAATCAGCTCACCGCGGGATGACGGACGTTGTCAAGGCTCTCCTTGACCGAAAAGATGAGGAATTAAACGTCAACGCCCTGAACAGCGAGGGAATTAGCGCTCTCATCGCGGCCTCTTCCGAGGGCCACGAGGAAATTGTCGAGCTTCTTTTGCGGAGCGGAGCGGACGTTTCGGCAAAAGATTCCGACGAGACCAATAGTCTGATGGCGGCGGCTGTGCGGGGACATCACGAGCTGTGCCGGATTCTCCTGCGCGTCGGTGCTGACCCTAACGCGCAAAACACTGACGGGCACACCGCCTTGATGTTTGCCTATAATGGGAAGGCTCAGGTGGAGACATTGTGGGATCGATACGGCTCTAGTCTATCTGAGACGGAGAGCGACTTTTTGCTCGTGAAAGAGGCTCTGCACAACCACACAGAGACGGTGAATGTCATCGCTAAGGTGGCAGATTTAACTATTAAAGATAAGGAGGGGCACGTGGCAGCTGATTTTGACTATAACCCAGAAGTTGACGAGGAACTGGTTGAGCAAGAGAAGGCCGCCGAAAAGAAGCGGAAAAGAAGCAAACGCGAGCTTTAATGTTAACTGACAAAGGGCCTTTGCGAATATTGACAGCGAAAGGAAGGCGGACAGGCGTACAGTCCAGTCCTGTCCAGTCCAGCAGTTGACTCTTTTATTTCTAGCAAAGCTTGCACAGGCCTTAATTTACATAATTAAGTCAAAGTATCTAATCTATCGTTCTCTCCGTGCCACTTGTAACAAAACGTAACCATGGGATGCTGGCACATCATCAAAGCTAGTTCGCGTACAGTGTTCAGATCAGTTCAGATCAGTTCAATCGTAGTTGTCGTCGTCGTCATCGCAGCTCCTAAGCTCCGAGCGGCTCAATTTATTTAATCCCACTTTCCACGCAATAGACACTACTAGTACTTCCCGTCCAGTCGTTGTCGTCGATCCTCAACGTGGCAAAATAGTCTTCCCCGTGCACGACCCCTCCTCCAACGACGCTCAAGGTCAATTGTACAAACTCCGCGTAATGCTCGATACAAAAATCGTTCATTATTCGAACCGTGAAGGTGGTCTGCGTACTACCGGCCGCGAAGGTCGCCTCTCCAGTCGTCTGTTCATAGTCCCCACACCCGTCCCTCGCAGTCGCAGGCAAGCTCGTGCATTCATCGAACCTGGCACTATCGACTCCGATGGCTGTCAAGTCGCTCGTGGCATAGCCTACCGTGTACACGTCCGCGGCGTACTCACTCCCCCTTTGCAGTGTGATGGTCACAGTATCACTCCCCTCAAGCGCGACGAACTCGCTCTGTGCAAATCCAACCCGCTGAAATTGAGTGTCAACAACATAAGTAGCGCCCCCGTCGACCTGCCCCCCGTCGACCCCAACAGCCCCGACAACGCCCACGGTTCCATCGATCGCTACGCTGTATCCAAATTTGTCATTAGCGAAGCTGTCGGGTGGTGCAAACCTCCCTTGCTCCACAGTGGGCCAGAAAGCCTCAGTGACCACTCCTCCGTTGGCATCGTAGACGGCCTCCACCCGACTGTAGACATAGACAGCACCCTGGTTGTCCCTGTACGAGTCGTCCCAGCCCAAGGATGTCGCGGTTATGTTCTCGTCCCTAGCCCGCTTCTCTACCAACCTCAGGTTCCCCCCGTTGGGAGCTTGAGTGCTAGCTGCATTACCGAAAATCTCGTATTCGCTCCGGACGGGAAAGTCCACGAAAGTGCTCCTATAATGAGGATAAAGACTCGTGGCCTCTTTGTAGAACCCCACTCCTTTGCTTCCAATGCTCCCCACGAAGCAAGTTCCGGTCTCGTCGTCAACCCCAACGCTGTACCCGAAGAGATCGCCCTCCCTCCGATCGCTAGCAAGTAGCCTCTGCTCCTCCACCCAAACGCAAGATCCCATGTCTCCCTTGTTTGTGCAGTAGTCGACGGTCCCCTCCCCAGCCTTCATCGTGAAAATGTACGCTGCACCTCCCTTTGTTCGCTCGTGCAATCCACCTCTGGCCTTGTACTCCCCGTTGTCCAGCAACGTGCCGCCTTCCACTTCCCAGTCGAACTCGAAGTGGTCCACGTTGATGTGATCCCAATAACCACTCCCGGCGTCCACCACTCTGATCATGGCGCTCCTGTATTTGAATAGACTAACGTCCCAAGTTTTTTTCTCCATCTTCTCCCTGCAGCTTCCTGTTTCTCTCATGCTCGGCACTCCATCCACCAGCAGCTCGACATAAACCGTTAAATGATTGCACCCTCCCCCAACCAAAAAGCTTATCTTGTCCCCAAGAATGACAAACACGTCGCTCGTAAGTGTTCCCTCCGTGCCATCTCCAATCTCATTCCCTGCAGTGTAGTCAGAGTGAGGATTCGTGTAGTCTCCTCTACCGGCTCCGGGACGTTTCTCATAAGTCCCGAGATAATATCTCCCCTTTAGGTCACTGCTCTGCGAAGCGCCGTGGGTCAGTTTATCACCAAACCCTCCGTATACGTTTCGATAGCGGCTGTTGTCGCCGAAAGTGGGCTGAAAATCGAAAGCATCCCCCGTCTTAGTCCAGCCTGCGAGATCCCCAGTCTCGAAATCCCACGTCGTTCTCGTTCTCCCGCTGCTGTGCATGGCCCCGACAATAACCTGAGTACCATCAACGTCCAGGCTCCAACCAAACATTTCCCCGCTGCCCTTGTCAAGCGCCTGGAACGAGCCCTGCTCGCTCATGAGGCTCATATCCTGAACTTTCGTCACGGTGAATTGGTTCTCGGCATCGTTGCTATAGCCGACATCAAGTTCAACACATTCGCTGCAATTTCTGCCCGACATTCCCGGCACAGAGTGGTCTCGGAACCAGGCACCCTCCAATAGAGGTAGGTCCTGGTCCATTTCGCTGATGAATGTGATCATCCACTCAATGCCCCAGCCGCTGACCATGTTCATTAGCCTCCTGTTCACCTCCACCTCCCCAATATTTTCGCTCGCCTCGATAGCAGCCTTGAGCGCCGCTGCGCTTGCATCGAAAGAGACGACCGTACTGTTATCGTTAGCTCCAGCGTGACCGTGGAAGTAAGCCTTCCACGTCCCCTGTGTCGGCTCGCTGTCGGCCAGCAAATTTACCCTCATGATGTGGGGCTTGGCAAAGAAGGAAAATACTTTCCCCTTCCCAAAGCCCTCGTTGTCTTGTCCGTTGGTATCGTGATGCTCGACGTGGTTCACATTTCCGATGTTACCGTAATCGGCAAAGGGTGCCCCGACCACAATCAAACGTTTGCTGATGCCCACTGCGACACCAAAGTCTTGCCTGTGCATGTTCACGATGCTGTTCCCGTTCCCATACATGTCATAATCGTACTCACTGCTTCGAATCACCTGTGGCTCGCTCCACCTCCAGACCCCTTGAGAGGCCTCAAAGTTGCGATAGTAAACGAACACCGTCTCTAATGCAGGTGCCCCGACGACTAACACATCCCCGTCGATAGCAACGCCCTTGAAACCTGCGAAGCGGTGATCATATCTCGTCGCGCTCTCGTGCTTCAGTACCTGCTGCAAGACCCAAGTCCCATTCTTCAACAAGACATTCGTGTCGACGTTCCTCGTCTCGTTAAAGACGTAGACGAACGCCTTGGAGATCCCGGGCGCTCCAATGACCACTGTTGTGTCTGTCCTGCCGTAGGGCCTACTGACAGCCACGGACTGCCCAAAGTAGGCCCCCTCAGCGCTGTAGTTTCCCGGAGTTATTACGGCGTTCTCGCTCCACATCCCCCCCTTCCTCCCGAAGACGTATGCGCTGCCGCACCTGTCCACTTCGTTCCCGTTTTTATCCGTTCCCCGGCTATACTCGCTGCCGGCCACCAACACTCCTGCCCTGTTGTCCACCGCAACGGCGCTTCCCATCTTGTCCCCACCTTCCATCCCTTTTCCAAAAAGCTTCTCGTAATACGTCTTCAAACCGTATGGACCGATTCCGTCCTCGTCGTCCTCGATTACTACGGTCGTCTTCAAGCCTCCGAGCTGGCTGGGGAACATTCCCGGCAGATTGACCTGCACAGTAAAGTTCTCGTCGGGCCTCTCGAGAATTCCGTCGCTTGTGGTACTGACATTCACCATCAAAGTGTCCTCCCCTTTCTCGCTGATAAAGTTTCCGTATAGAACAGCGTAGTCGCTGATCCCCCTGTAGTCATACACCCCGTCGACCCAAAGGCTTCTATTCTCCGCGCTACCGTAGTACTGGCTTCTGCCAAATGCTGTGTTCCCAGTCAAATAGTCAACCGCCGTCTTTTCCAACGGGAATATCTGAAAGTTGCGAATAGCAAACAGATCGTTCACGTAGTTCTGGAAGTTGTCGTCCCCGTTCCTCTCTACACTTCTTATGCCCATGATCCTCCTTGTGTCAAACGCCTCTCTCTTGAGCTTCATAACAGCCGTCTCCCCCTCGACCACCCTGTATTCATTCTCCTCAAACTGGAACTCCATGAAGCCAATGTCAAATGCCAAAGCAGCCCCGCTGTTAATGTTTACCAGATCCCGGTTCCAGGCCCCGATGATGGCGTACTTGCCGCTCAAAGCGACTACGTTCCCGAACATGTCCTGCCTCTGGGGAATATTGGGGTATAGAAAAGCCTGCTCCACGTATTTTCCCGCCCTATAGTCCTTCGAATTCCTGGAGAAAAGGTGGGCCTTGCCCCTCACGGAGTTGCGAATAGGGTTCGAGTGCTCCACCTTGCAGGCCGCATTCGTTCCCGTCAGAAAGGTGCTATTGCACTGCAACAACGGTACCTTCGTCATCGGCTCGTCGTAACCCGCGTGATCATTAAACGTGATGGTCCACTGGTAGCCCCTGTTCTTGTCTCCTAGAGCAGTCCTCTTGACGACGACCTCGCCCACTTGCATGTCTTGTTCCAAGGCAATCATCATATCCGTCTCAGAGGCCTTGTACGACAAGCTGCGTGTGTAGAACGGTTTACCGTCACTAAGCCAACTCAAACGGAAAACGCTCCCGATGCCCTCGTTATCGTCCCCATCGCAGTCAAGTCCTCCCGATAACTCCTCGCAGTACGTCGTCAACACCTGCACGGGCCTAGTGCTTCCCGTCTCTCCCGTAAATTCGCTCAGCTGTCCAATGAGTATCGTCCCATTCTGTATCGACGCGCTGACTCCAAATTTGTCCCCCTTCTTGATATTGGTCGGCTCGAGAATGTGGTCCAAGACGAACTCCTCAGACCTCGAGTTCCGCTTGTATAGATAGCAAACTCCCGCCTCAACGTTCTTCTGTGCCATTTTCAATGTTCCAGTGTGTATAGTAAACGCATCTTGCTTACACGCGCACACAACAAGCTCGTTCCCGCTAATATCAAGGCTGCAGCCGAATCTGTCCCCCTCCTGCAAGTCCGCAGGACTAGTAATTTTTTGGCCACCCACAAAAGACAGATCAGGATAGTTTATTAGGCCATTCCAGACATACACGGCCCCGGTCTCATTTTTCAATCCTGGCGAGCTAACAACCAAAGTTCCCTCATCACTTTCAAGCTGATGCCCGAACCTGGCGAACTTCTCCCTGCCCCACACGGCGCTCGTGAGCGTCTGCTTCCAGCTCCAGATTCCATCTAGTTTACGGAAGAAGTACACCTTCCCCATCTCGTGGTCGCTCCCAGGACTGCCAACCATCATATACTCGTATCCTTGGAAACTTCCGCTACTGACGCTGTACCCAAACTGCTGGCTTTGCTGGGGATTCTCTCCTGTGTCGAAAGGGTCGAATTTGGCCACGGGGTCCCACCGGTAGTTGCAGATCAAACCAGTGCACAAACTTATTTCCTCGTACAAGTAGGCCGCTCCGCTCTCGTAGCCGACACCAAATCCATCAGTAACTCTCCCGAGAAAGTCTCCATTTGCCAGCACATTACCCTTCCTCAATTCCTTCACCGTCAAACCGTTGTTCGGCGTCAAACCGCCCGAGTTAATGACCAGCATCTCGAGATCCCCCGTCACGTTGTTGGCGCTGTTGCCACCGTTCAAACCATCGAATTCCACGAGCAACGCTGCGTTTGGGTACCCACTGTTGCAGAAACCAGCACCCAAGCCGGTCCTTCCTCCATCCCACCCTCCTACTGGCGTGAGGGTAATCGAAGTGAGGGGGTGAATATCTTCGGTACCGGGCCAGTCGCCCATCATGGCAAGCTTGATTTCGTAGCTATTTGCGTTGTACGCAATCTCGGAGCTCGTCCAACCCCTCCAGCTGATGCTAAACGTCCCTCCCGTGGCGGTGCAGTTCAGCAGCTGGACCTCCTTGTCGCCCGCGCACTCCTTGCTCGGAGCACCCACAAGTAAGAATTTGTCGGCAAGACTGACACTGTACCCGAACTGGTCATTCGCGTTCGTATCGGGTCCGACCAGAACCGCCTCAGCCTGCCACTGCTCTCCATTAAGACGGCTCACGACCACTTCCCCGCCTTTCTGGCCCCCGCTTCCCCTCCGCTGCGGTTGCCACCAGCTGAAAATGTCCTCCCCATTCCCGCTTCCAAACACATGATCAACGGTGTGGCCGACATTGAAGCCGAATAGTTTTGATTCGTCCACCAATACCGGTGGCATGTTGCCGTCAACACTCCTTCCGTCCTTGTCGAACAGCCAGCCGTAGTCACTCTGGTAGTTAACCTCTTCGAATGTAATCGTCCAACTAAAGCCGAACACTTTCCTCCGAACATCCGAAATAGTCTCCCTCGTAACGGTTACGTCCACGATGCTGTCCAACGATTCAAGCGCGGCCTCGACTTCCGCATCAGTACTATCGAACTTGATTTCGTCACTGGGATCACTACCCCGAAAAGACAGCGTAAAGTTCCCCGTCAGACTCTGCCTGGCGTCGTTTCCTAGGGCTGTCCACATGTACGCTTCGCTCCCCGTCAAATCGTCGTCGTCAAATTCCAGCATTGGTGCGTTCCAATCTAACCCTTTTGACGTCACCTGCTGGTCGTAGGTGATCCTCCAGAACCTTCCCAACCCCGGGAAGTCGTACTTTTCGTTATTTTTTATCTGGCCTATGTTGCCGCTCCTCACTTGGTAAACATTGAGCTTGAGGTCCTCCTCTATGGCAGTCTGGACAAAAAGTTCCGTTGCGTCGTATGTGATGTTCCGGGTCCACAGGCCATTCTCGGGATTCTTAAGCCTGAAAACACCGTCAAGCGTGGTCCTGTCCTTGAGCTTCTGAGCGTCGTCTATCTTCGAACCTGGCCCGGTTACGTCCCCGTTATTCGCCGTAAACAAGCCCCAGTCAGGTTCGCTGTCAACCATGGTAATAATCCACTCGTAAGCGTTCTCACAAGCACACCATGTGTTCACGGTCCTTTCAACGGTCACACCATTCAAGAGGGGAAACTCCTCGTTCAATATGGTCTCCAATCCGTCGGCAGAGATATCCACCGGAATCTTCATCGTCTCCCCATATCCCAGATAGTTTAAAGAGAAAAATCCTCCAACGCGCTCGTGCGGATCTGCACTACTGACAATCTTCTGAGTAGTCTTAATGGCCTCCAGCCTATTGACGAAGGTGTTCACAATTTGGGTCCCTCGAACGTCCTCCCCGGGGGCAACTTCCCCGAAAACATTGATCACCTGTATCTCCTTCATAGCCTGCCGCTTGTTCGGCGCCCCAATAGCACAAACTTTGTCGCTTATAGTAACAGATGTCCCAAATCTATCCCCAGCTTCCCTGCCTGTCCCCATGATCTCGTATTCACTGCTGACATCCACATAAATGTTCGCATCTGCCCTGATCTCCTCTCCAGTAGACGCCGGAGTGGCGCTGAAGCGCAACTTGTAGTCCGGCCCTCGCTGCTGTATTTTCAAGTCGCTGAATCTTGCCACGCCCTTTGCACTGGTGACTTGCCTGGTTCCTTCCAAAAATCCCTTCCCCGGATTCAAGTGCACATCAGCATCCACAGTGGGGTTCGAACTAAGCTTCTTAATGCTCCCACCGTTCATCACAAAGCTTGTCTTGGCGCTTCGGAAGTTAATCTCGACGCTCTTGTAATCAAAGTCACTGCTCTCGTCGCCCAAACTGACCACGTACTCGAACATGTGAGTGGTGTTACCCTTGGTCCAGTTCTTGTACACGGCGTATCGGTCCACAGAACCGGTATCCAAAACCAGGTAAGGATCGCCGGTCACAACCACACTGCCGCTGAACTCAACCATAAAGTACAATTTCTCTCCCACGGTGTACTCGTCGCTGTGCTGGGGCGTGAAAATACTCTTGATGTACGGTGTGCTGCCGTCAATCTTGACGTTGCTGTTGTAGGCCAAGCTGCCCACCTTTCCGCTGTAGGGAAGTAGCAGGTTCGCGTCCGTTGTCGGGTTGGTACTAGTGTGTCTTATGCTCCCAGCAGTATTACCGCTGGTCATGCCGCGCTCCAAACCGTGCGCGTCCATGTAGTCTAAGTCGTAGCTCACGTGACCGGCTTCGACGACGTACTCGAATTGTAAATTCGTTGTCTTACTCCCGTTCACGTACATGGCCTTACCGTCTACGGCCCCCAATTCCAAGTTGATAAATGGCGTCCCATCGACAGTCACTATCTCGTCGAACTGAACATTGATCTTGACAATATCTCCGGGATAGTAAGTCCCGTCTGCAGTCAGATAAGTGACATTCACGACCTTCGGCGTCTCGCTTGTGTCGACATAGACGGCCGTCCCATTCAAGCCCAAGCCTCTGTTACTTGGAGTGGGCAGGGTGTAGTCGCTAGCCGTCGTCGGGTCGGTACTATACCGCAAAATAGCCGCCGTTCCCCCGACCATGTCGAGACCGCACGAATCGCTGTTGCAAACGTATGTTAGGTTCTGCCCGCCACTGGTATCGCCTACAGCAACAGTGTACGTAAAGGCAACCTCCAGCGGCTTGCTCTTCGCCTGGTTGTATTCCAGCCAGGTGTCAGTCTCCCCGGTTTCTAAGTAGAGTCGCGGAACTCCGGCTACACTTATTGTCGCGTCAAATCGAACGTATATGTCAATCTCCTCCCCCACAGTATAGGTACAGTTCATTTCTGGGTAGTCCAGAACATTTTTGCTGCCGCAATAAGGGCTGGTGGGTTTGTCGGTGTACACTTCAACAATCCTAGGTGGGGTGCTGTCGATCTTGATGTTACCCGTGATTTGGGGTACGGTCCGATGAAGCGTGTGTGCGGTTCCCGAAGCTAATGTCTTAGCGGTAAGATCGAGGACGCCTAAACCGGCCAGCGCATTGGCGTGAGTGTCGGAAAGCTGGATCGTAGGGGTGGCTGACTTTATTACGAAGTACACTCTCTCGTGTATCAAGCCGTCCACTGCGGCTCCGCCTCCGTGCTCGTAGGTAACAGCATCACCAGTGGTCAGGGTGTCATAGTCGACGGTGTCTAACATTATTGTGTTGGCGGTGTCATCTATGGTTTTAGCACGGGTGAGTTGGTGCGAAGATCCAGCAGCGCCAACTTTGGCTGTCAAATCAACAACGTCGGGAGAGGCAATCATCGCGTTGGAGTACGTGCTCGCGAGAGATATTTTGGGGGTTGTTTTCTTCACCACGTAGTAGGTAGTAGAGTCGGCCAGTCCGTCCACAGCTGTACCGCCGACCCCGGCCTCGTAAAGGACGGGATCGCCATTCTTTAGAGAGTCGTATTGAGCTGTAGTGAGGGTGATAGTATCGGCACTATGGTCGACGACGGCCACGTAGTCCTGTCCGTCGAAACCAGCCACGTTTGTGGCGTAGTCGGAGCCGTCAAATGTACTCACAGGAACGTTCGTAAAGTTCCAATTAACCATCTCCCCATTCCTATTCGCCATGCTGCATCCTCCTTGTTTTGGACAATAGATGGCGCTGTCTTTGGAATGATTGGTAGGATTGTCCAGTAATACCCACTTCAGCTCGTCGACAACGTCCTCTTCAGTCGCCGTGAAATAGTACAAGTGTTCGCTAGGATTCGTGTTGTCGTCGTTGTAAGAAATGAAGTTTATGGTCCTGTTCATCGGTTTGCCATCAGCGTACCCCAAGTTCGTGAACATTTTAGGCTGCCCGCTGACGAGAACATCGTCGCTCCACTTGACAACGACATAAATTACGTGCCCAACACCGTAAACGCTGTCGGCGTTTGTGGGCACGCCATAGGCCTCAATCGCCGTGACATACGTTGCTGGAGCCGCGGTAGTGTCGATAGTGACAGAACCGATCGGAACACCGTTCTCGGCACTCCCGCCCGTCAAGTCCATGGTTAGATCTGCATCCACCGTCAACACATCGGCCTTTCTCTTGATTTCTCCCACTGGACTCGCTGGACAACCTGTCTGAAGGCACAAACTCGCGGAGGTACTGTAAACGTACCCGAATCCGTCAGCACTGCTGAAATCTCCTGTTTTTACCGTATACGTGAAGAGCAACTGACTAGTGCCGTGTCCACTAGTATAAGTCGCCTCCCTCGTTATCGATCCGACGTCCAGCACCAAAACTGGCGGCCCGTCTACTATTTCCACGTCCGCACTGAATGTCACCCTAATCACAACGTCCTCGCCCCTAGTGTAAGTTTTTCCATCATTGACAAAATCCACACTGGTCACTGTGGGGGCGCTGCCGTCGATGACAATATTACTGGTCGCGCTCAAATCATTAGCTCCCCCAAAAGGCAAGGTCAAAATCGCTTCCGTCGTGGGGTTTGTGCTCGTCCGTGCTATGGTTCCAGTCGCCGTCAACGCACCGGCAGACATGTAGTTCAGATCCGCGGCGGTCTCGTATTGCGAGACAGTATACTTGAACACGAGTTCGTCTGTGCCAGACCCGCTGTGTAGAACAGCAGTACCGTCAACACTACCTGTCTCCATGAACACCGAGGCGTCTGCGGAGACTGTTACCGGCTTGTCGAATTTGACTGTGAAATACAACGAGTCGCCAACTGTGTACGTCCTGTCATTAGTTCCCAAAGCGGCGTTGGCCACCAGACCCACAGACTGATCAACTGAAGGGGCTGTCGTGTCGATCACAATATCCTTGCTGTCAATCAGAGAATAGCCGCGAAGGTTTAAATTCGCGCTTAAAGTAGGATAATCTGCTTCCAGAAGAATACTTTCACCCGCGCTAGAGTCCAAGTAAATCGTAGCATTGCCACCGACATCCAGATTTGTTGTCTGGTCACCCCTCATGACCGTGTACTCGAAGCGCAAGCTGTTGCTTCCGCTGCCGCTCGCGTACGTTGCGAATCGCGTCAAGCATCTACCGTCAGCAATTCCGCCCATAAAGTTCCCGTCCGTGTGGTAAACGCTGTCTGCGAAACTGTAGCTCGGGTAGTTTTTTGTGTGGTGCGTAGCATGGGTCAGTGTATGGGCGTTTCCAGAGACCCCAGATGCCGCGGACAGTGTCACAGATGTCCCAGCTATCGCATCGCTGTAACTCAGGGCGAGTTTTACAGTCAGCGTCGAAGCAACCCTGATCACGTAGTAAGTTTTTCTATCCGTCAATCCGTCGACGGCAGCTCCACCAGCTCCAACGTCGTAAATAACCTCGTCCCCTGTCTTGATAACGTCATACCAAGCTTGGGTAACTAAAATGGTGCTCGAACCGATGTTAACGACGGGAGTTGCGGCATTATCAGCACCGTCAAACGTCACCGTCTCGTACTGAATGTATTTGCTCACGGTGGGAGCCGCTCCTGCCTTTCCGGCTTCGATCACCTCACTGTAGACCGTTCCGTTGCTCCCGATCCCGCCCGCCTCCTGCGCTTTGAATTTCATGTTCAAATCGTCGACTACGAATCCCACCGACGGATCATCGGTCAGGCTCTCGAACTGAATTATCCACTCGAAGCCCTGGGGGTAGCCAAGCTGCCCCTTGTCAAAGTCATTGAGAAGACCGAATCCGGCACCTCCGTACCAGCCCACGTCGCTGAAAGCGACCCTCCTCGTGACGCATACCTCCCCGCTGATGGCCGCGAAAGATTTCACCACAGTCTCCATCACAGCTACGGAGGCATCGAACGGGACGTTGTACTTCCTCTCTCCATTAAAGGACAGGTCGAAGGTGCTACCGGCAGTTATATTACCGGTGGCGTTCACCTTGATTATATTCACTGTGCTATTTACCCTGAGAGGTATCTTGGGCGTCCCAGTTACCACCACGGGACGGGTAAAGTTAAGATCGATAGGCACGACGTGGCCGGCGCCGTACTCTCCAGAAGCCAAATTGGTGGAGATGTCAACAACCCTGGGTGGGTTTCTGTCGACGTGAATTTTCTCGGCTGCTTCTCTGATTGACCCAGTACCGCTTATTGGGGTCGGTAGGGTCAAGTCGACATTTCGATTCAGGTTATCGACTACAGTTCCGCCGTTGAGCTCGAGCGAGCCGGTCGAAACGTATCCGATATCGCCGTCCACCCCCCCCGTGCTGTTGTGGCCCTTCTGGACGACGTACTGGAACAGCAATTTCTTCGTCCGCGTGCCGGGGTTGGTAAGCCTAGCGTAAGCCTGCGTGCTCGCCTTCGTAAGAGTGTGCGCCGTGCCAGCGGCGCCGGTCTTGGAGGTGAGGTCTACTACGGTCGGAGTGGAGGCGACGGCGTCGGCGTAGCTCAGCGCCAGCTGCACCACCGGCGAACGCTTCTTGACGACGTAGTACGTGTTGCCGCTGGTGAGGCCGTCAACGGCAGTGCCAGTCGTAGCGCTGTACACGACAGCATCGCCGGTTTGAAAGGAATCGTAATCGCCCGTAGTTATCTGGATTGTGTTGTCAGAGTCGGCGTCGTTTACGATTTTCGAGCGTGTTATTGTATGGCCTGTTCCCGCGGCAGAGATCTTCACGGTAAGGTCGATTGGGAAGGTGTACGTCACGGCGTCTTTGTAAGTGTTGGCCAATTGGATTTTAGGGGACGCCTTTTTCACGACGAAATAGGTGGAAGCGGACGTCAGTCCGTCCACCGCGGTGCCGGTGGTAGTGTAAGCAACGGGATCACCGGTTTTAAGAGTATTCCATTCGGTTACGGATAGCGTGATGGTATCGGCTGCCGCATCGATGATGGTAGAGTAGTCTGAACCGTCAAAGGTGGCGGCATAGGTAGCATAATCGGAACCGTCGAAAGTCGCAGTTACTGTTGAGGTGTTGGTCAGGCTCAGAACCATCCGGGTAGAGGCGGAGGCAGTCACCTCCTGCGGAAAGTTCGCCTCGACGGTCAGCACATGACCGGGTCCGAAAGCCTTGGTCCTCGACGCCATCACGATAGCCGCCGAAAAGGACACGTCGGCCACGGTCACAGTCGGCTCCCCCGAGGTGTTGATGACGATCTTCTTGTTGGCGGCCAGGGAGGGCACGAGGTCGCAGCTGACGACGGTGGCCTCGTCCGACTCGATGACGTTGCCGCCGGCGTCGGCTAGGGTGAGGTAAGGCTGGACCTGGAAGGGCTGGCCGCCGGCCCAGGCGTTGGAAGGGGTGCGGCTCACGATCAGCTGCATGGGCAGACCCACCTGCACGTCAAAGGGGGATCCGACGACTGACACAGTTGTTCCACTCAAAGTGTACTGCAGTTTGTAGGCCAGTCCCGCGTAATTGATTGCGAGGTTGTTGAAGGTAGCGATGCCCTCCTTCAGGGTGACAACCGTATTTTCCACGGGGGAAAGGGATCCGTCGGAGGGATTGTCGAGGATGGAGGCGGTGACGGTGGAAGTGGAATCCCCCGTGAGCACGTTGTTACCCTTGTCGACGATCTGTAGCTCCGGCTGGTTGCTGAAGGCCTTGCCGCCGAAGCTGGTGCCGTCCGCGACCTTGTCGATGAAGGTCATCGAGTTGGCCGGACCGATGCCGACAGTGAAGGGGAAGGTGATGCGACTGGAGATGCCTTCGATGGTCAAGTCAGTGGTGAATTTCAGCGTGTACGGTCCCCCGGCCTGGTTGATGTAGAGGCCGGTGAACTTCGCCTCCCCGCCCGAGAACGTCGACTCCAGGCTGTACCCGGAACCCGCGAGGAGGGGGGCGTTGTTCACCGTCTGGTCTATCTCCACAAAGACTTTCCCGTAGTTGTGGGAGGTTATGACGTTGAAACCCCTGTCCTGGACCGCGACGACCGGCTGGGTCGTGAACGGTGAACCGCCCGTGGCGGTTCCGGGGTATGTTGTTATGGATATCTGGTAAGCCTCCCCCGTGGTAACACTGAAGGAAACGGAGTCAACATAAGCAAAAGGTAAGTCAGAGTCATCCAATCCAATGAACCGTATAGTATACCCCGCTCCCACCTCATTAAGCGTGAGTCCCTGGAAACTCGCCTTCCCGTCCACGACGTCGACGACATTTTCCAGATTATTCGCCGTCCCGTTGTACCACAGCTGCTCGAACCCGGAGGGCGAGGCCTGCAGGGTGGCGTAGACCTTCCCCGCGAAGGTGGAGTATAGGTTCCCCGAGTCGTCGAGGACGTTGACGACAGGCTGGGAGCCGAAGGGGGAGCCGCCGACGGAGAGGGCGGGCTGGGTGCCGACGGCGAGGGTCGCGGGGTGGACGAGGGGGAGGGGGAGGAGGAGGAGGAGGAGGAACAG
>Ga0115556_1001467_pt1 | contig 16219 bp, 9 predicted proteins | sample COGITO_mtgs_1104_5_FD_87282 | JGI IMG/M metagenome (GOLD analysis project Ga0115556, IMG submission 87282) | Pelagic marine microbial communities from North Sea - COGITO_mtgs_110414 | ecosystem: Environmental > Aquatic > Marine > Epipelagic | place: Germany:Helgoland, sampling site Kabeltonne... | reverse complement strand
GCAACGAAACGTCCAGCGGCGGCAGTCATGGCACTCATTTCTTTTGTTGTTGAACGACGAGTCTTTTTCTGTTGAATTTTTTTAAGAAGACAGACGAGACGACGAAAGGCCTCAGAAAAGCCCCCGTTTCTTCTCTTCTTGCGCGACGACGAGAGACAGACGAGAGACTTTTGACGATGACGACGCGAAGAGCTTTAGTCGCAGTGAGGGAACTCGCGCGGAGACGCATATTCGCGGGAACGACGACGACCGCGAGGAGTAGCTTCAGTTTTGCTGCTCGCAGCTTTAGTTCTTTCACTTCTTCTTTCACTTCTTCTTCGAATGTCTCGCCGAGAGGAGCGAGAACGATCGGGACGCACAACAACATTAACAACAACAACATGAACAACAACATGAACAACAACAACAAACAACCGTTTCATTCGACCTCAATCGCGCAGTGGAAGAATCACTCGAGAAACACGGAACGGTTGAACCCACCGGAGAGAGGTCCCGAGGCTCCGATGACTTCTTTTGAAGCCGGGAAAAAGCAGAAAGATTGGGGCAAAGCCGGAGGCGGGATGTCCCCTTTCACAAAGACGAGAGAGTTGAAAAAACGAAAGACGTACGAGAAGAGAGCAGGACACATGATGGAAACTTTAGAGAGAGAACGAATTACTGAGATGTTGAATGAAAGGGAAGGGGTGAAGATTAGCCCGTTTAGACCGGGAGATGTGGTGCAGTTGACCATGGAAGTTCCCGAAAATCGAAGACGGACGCAAAGGTTTACGGGGATATGCATAGCGAGGAAGAACCGAGGATTGGGGAGTTCGTTTACGTTGAGAACGATGCTTGGAAACGTCGGCGTAGAGAGAATGTTTCCCTTGTATTCGCCGAATATTAAGGAACTAGTAGTTGTTGAGCGTAAGAGAGTAAGAAGAGCGAAATTGTATTACTTGCGCGATAGACCGGCGAGATTCTCACGGGTGGGATAAGAAACTTGAATAGGAGAATTTAGATATATGTAGTTTATAGCATAACGTGTGTATGTATATTCAATATAGATATATTATATATATTTCAAAAACATTCAAAGACATCATTATCATCATAATAATGCAATTGATTAAAAATGCTCATAGATCGAGTCCTCCTGAGATTCTATTTTGACTTTTAGCCCGTTGCTCGTTTATTAAATTGTTCGAAGAACGTGGCGGCTAATAAGCTGCGGCAAAAACGCTTGCTAAACTATCTCGATCGACTCTTTATCTTTTCAACTCCTTTCAATAACGTGTAATAATACTCAATTCGTTTATCTTCTTCTTCTTCTTCTCTTCGTACATAATGTATAATCAGCACACAACGAATTCACAAGGCACATTGTTAGTAGTAGTTTTGGTTACTGCCAAACATATTGTGCTGTTGCTGCTGTTGTTGTTGTTGTTGCTGCTGCTGGTGGTGGTGGTGATGGTAGTGCTGTTGTTGCTGGTATTGTTGTTGTTGATGATGGTGGAAATATCCTTGCTGCTGATGTTGGCTCATTTGCTGGTTCAAAAAACCAATTTGCTGCTGCATCAACAAGTGTTGCTGGGCAAACGCCTGTTGAAGAGCGACTGCGGAACTGCCAGCAGCAGCACCAGACAAAGCGTTCGTCTGATGCTGTAAAAGATGCGTTTGCGCGCTCAGAAGCTGTTCCAATTGCCTTTGCCGTTGCGTTATTTGCCTCGGCGGCGGTTGAAATGAAAACTCAACGCCCTTAATCTTTTGCGAGCGTTGCACAAACTCGCCTCGCTTTTTCATCTCGCACAAAGCTCTGTACCGATCGACCGCGGCGTAAATTAACTCCGTGGCTTCCGCAATCGCGGCTGGATCGCCTTCCACGCAGAACACTCGCGTCGGTCTCGCAAAACCGCCGAAAAAATATTCCGCTGGTTGTGTCCACGATCGAATCGAGGCGCCCGTATGCTGCGTGATTTCGCGCACGGAAGCGCCGGCATTTCCAATCACAAAACCAGCCGCCAATAACGTCACTCTCACGCGAACTCCACCATTCTCGTCCGTCTCGGTCGACACAACAACCTGTTCTTGCTCCTCGACGCCTTGTCCAGGCATTCTCGGTCCACTCGGGCCTTGAACAACCGGTGTTATTGTCGCAGTCGACTTTGCAAGCTCTGAGGCAGATATCGCTCCTGCGGCAGAAGGAACGAAAGGTTTCCCTCCATTTAATATCGCGTCCACGTCAGATGTCAACGCGAAGGCATCCGTGGACGAGCTCGTCGATCCACCTTTTAAGGCAAAGCCAACCGTGGATGGAAAGTGTTCGGTAGAGTTTCGTCTGCCGCCCGGACTCGTCATCGAATACACCGGCGGTATGGAGGGAAACGAGCCTCCACCTCCACCTAAAGAGTTCCCATTCGAGGACGGTCCCCCGGATGACCCCGCTAATCCTCCTCCTCTGTGATGTTGTTGCTGACTTCCTCGATTAAACGAGTCCGTCTTGAACGGAGGCCGAGGTTGGATGATGTTCAATCCATCCGTTGGTGTTCGTATCTTCGACGACGTTTTATTAAAATTTGCGGCGTTCATGCCTCCTCCGACTCTTCCTCTTCCTCGAGAGACGTCGTCGTCTTCTTCTTCTTCTTCTTCGAACAATTCCCCGACGATATCGATCGGAATAGCGTCGACTAAATCGCTCACCTCGATCTCTGGTAAGAGAATCGATGCATCCTCTTTTGCGTTTATCGTCGTCGACATCGTGATGATGTCTTCTTCTTCTCCTTCTTTTCCTTTGTCTCTCGTCAGCGTCTTCTTGCGAAAGGCACACTCGGCTTTTCGTTCACACAAAATTGAGCGTAAAAATCTCTCTCTTATTCTCTCTCTCTCTCTCTCTCTCTCTCTCTTATAAAAATAAATCAAAACGAGAGTTTTACGAGGAATTCCTGTTATACAAATACCGCCTCGTCGGCTCTCCCTCGCTTAATAGCGTTTCGTGGTTCGCACCAACACGTGTGTGTCAAAGCGAGAGAGAGTGCGCGTAATTTTTTGTCTTGTGGTGAATTAATCCTGTTTTGGGGACGCTTTTTTTTTCTTTCGCCTTTTTTTTTCGAAAGAGAAGAGAGAAGAGAGATTCTCTTCTTTTCGAGAGGAGAGTGCAACCAACGACAACACAAATCATCTCGTTTGACGTTTCTCGTCCATCATCACACAGAGGAAGCCCCGGCGACAAGAAGGACGACTGATAACAAGGACAACGATACTAATAACGACGAGAAAAAGTTCTTTTTCGAATCATCAACATGGACTTGGAAGAGTTTCCACCCGGATCGGAGCTCGTCGTGAGCGCCATGCAAAAGTATTTACAGAAACTAAACAAACTGAACGCTTTGAACGAATGCGTACACAAATTGAATCCAGAAAAGCTGGAGGAAACGGCGAAGAAATATTCGCGATCGAAAAAGGATAAGAACGCGCCGGAGTGGAGGCCGTACGCGACGCCGTATTTACTTCGCGAACACTGGAGGTATCAAGTTTGTCAAAAGTTGAATATCGATAAGAAAGATTTACCGGAGGAGGTTACGGAGGCGTTGAGAGCGTATTTGTTTCCGAGCGCGTTGGATACGCAAAGAGCGAACCATCGAGCGTGGCTGGTGAAAGTGCCAAACTTTGTCGATCGCGCGTGGAAAAGTTTCAGCGATAGAAGGAGTAAAGCAGACAACGAGAACGATGAAGATGGGATGGATATTGATGCGGAATTGAACGATAACGACGAGCTCGGGAAAGTAAGAGTGGTGATCGATCCTTTCGACAAAGAAAACAAAGAAGCGTTTGCGGTGACGCTAAATGCAGCCGTCAACGAAGACGAAGAGCACGAAATACCAGTAAAATATATCATGACGGAGAATATAGAAGCGCCAGAAATTCACGTGTTTTCGGAGACTCGCGAAGGTACCGCGGCGGCGACGTCGGCGATGGACGTCAACGAGTTCATCGTCGAAGCGAAAGTTCATAAAAAATTAGACATGCGACCAAAAGATGCCTCCGATGCAGCCTACGCTCGGGTTTCGAAAAATAGATTAGAAAAAGCGCAATCTAAATCGAGGTTTGTTCAATCCGTCGTCGGAGCGGACGCGGCGAGAATAGCTCCGTTGCCGAAACGTTCAAATTTAGTTCGATTAGCCGACGGCGGCGTGACGAAACCAAAAGCAGAAAAAATGGAAAAAGCACAATTGACGGACAAATTGTTTGGTCTATTCGAGAGGCGAACTTTCTGGAGCTTAAAACAGTTATTAGAAGAAACTAAGCAACCGGCCATGCACTTGAGAGAGACCGTGCAGGAGATTGCGAATTTAGCCAGGCGAGGTCCAAACAACGGCATGTACTCTTTGAAAGACATATACAGACAGCAAAACAAACCCGCCGAGACTTAGAACAATACAAAAGAGAAGGAATTGCAATACACAGATTATACTTTAGAATATAAACAAGAGCGAAGAAACACTAGCTAGCACGTTAAGATTCGAGCGTATTGTACAGCCGCAAACGCCTGTGAAAATGGGTGCCAGAATCCGTGGTAAAGCGATAGAAAAATTTTATCACGAGGAGTAGTATCGGTTCGTGTTTCTTTCATCGTAAAGGTGACGGCTTCGTTCGTAAACTTAGCGGTTACATTTATGGCTTCTCCAGCGATGCAACTCTTCTTTGGAAGTGTTGTAGTTGTCAAGAAACCACCATCCGTCGCGTTCATGTTAATCGTATCGCCTGGAAGCGTTGCGTTTGTCCAACAAAGAGCTCTCGTTTCTTTCTCAACTGGGACTGGTAGATACTTTTCCGAATACGTCTCGTTAAACTTGTATACCACGTTCATATCGAGCGGAATTTCAATTTGAAGAACACCTGATACAGAGGATACGTTCTCAAACTCGAACACGATTTCTTGTCTCGCGTCTTGATCGTACTTTCTTTCAGACACTCGTAGTTTCAAAGAAGACAGGTTTTGGTTCGAACATTTCGCTGGCGCGCTGAGGCGCACAGGTTTCCAACCAACTTCACTCGTATCGTTAAAAGAATGAAATGCACCTATGACGCGGAATAGCTCCCGTCTGCTCAAACGAATCTGCTCGATATAATATAGCAGCGAACTTGACATTTCTCTGAAAGCTGCCATGTTATCCGGTATCTTTGCCATCTGTCTCAATTCTAACATGCCAATCGCTACATCGTCGTTCTTGCTATTGTTATTGATGTTGAGAACGTCGTTCAACTCTTTCTTCTGTTCTTCAGCGAAAAAGAGGATGACTTGATCATTCAAACGTTTTTCTAAGAGCTCCTCAAGCGTTTGCACGAAACGAGAATACATATCTTTCGATCGCAAAAATACGACATCCATATTTCCTTCGAGACAATAGAGCATCTGAAATCGATCGATATACGCATCCTTACCGCCATGATGACATTTCTGAAACGCATCGTCCGGATCCCAGCTATGTAGTCCCCAATACGGAGTCTGTTGATTTTCGTTAGAAGAATAGAAGTAAATTTCATCCACGTAGTCGCCCATTTTTACGAGAGAGTTAAAAGCAATCCATGTGATGTACGCGTCGATATTCATGCGCTTTCTCAATAAAGCATAGCAGTTCATATCATCGCACGTCTTGGCGACTCGAGCAATCTCGTCGTATTCATTTCTTTTTATAGCGCGATCAAACTCTGAATGTTTTGGATACTTTACATCTGGCGCGCCGAGTCCCGGCCGAGTTTGTCGAACGGGATCTAAACGTCTCCGCACGACTGCACTAATTCGAGCTTTGACGTCTTCTCTTTTTACGACTGGATTTTCGACTAAAAGATACAAGCCTTCGCTCTCTCTCACGTCGTTTGTTTCCACGAATAGACGAACATATCGAAACTCGAGATCCTCGAAGAGCCCAAGATGGCGCAAGAGAGAGTACATCAACCACGACTTTACGTATCTATCGTCGTAACAGAGCGAAATTAACAGAAACTGATCGCTTTCAGCGGCTGAGCCCAATTTCATTGTTTTCCCACCGTCGAGATTGATCTTCATCGATTTTCTTCGCTCACAATCACGAAAGGTGGAGGTACCGTGAAATTTTGCGAAAGCTTTTCGCTCCTCGTAAACTTCACCGTGCTTTGCATTTTCAAATTGAACGGTGAGCGGAAACTTCTTTTTCGCAGCTATTCTTTCATCGTAAGTTCCTTTTCTAAAGCTTCTTTTCCCTTCAAATTCGTTACGTTGCGTGAAATCCATCTTAAGCGTTATGGTATCAAAGTATGGATAAGGGCCGCTCAAAACGTCTTCTATGCGACAGTGTTTGTTTCTCTTTTTGAAACTCATCGATATCACGTCATTTTTACGATCAACATCAGGAACGGCGGGGAATATTTTCAATTCAGTATTCTTCTTCTCGAACAGATGGTGATCGAGTTGTTCGTCTGAAACGTCGCACGACGCGGCAACGTGCGTCTCTTCGCGTCTTTTTTTTACAAATTTTCCAAACCACTGAGCAAAATTATCTTCCTCTACTTTATTGTCTCCATTGATGAACAAGGAACTGACGAAAATAGTAGCTGATGATGATTCTGCTTTGATGAGTGTTCTCGCGTTCTCCACGAACATTCTATTTTCAATCGTATCTTCATCGAGCGCGAAGATGACGTCGTGATGGAGACGAACTTTCAAACCGTCTGGCGGCATCGACTCGAGTGCTCTTCTCAACGAAAACAAACGAAATGGAACATCCGGTGATATCGATGAATGATTGAGAAGAGTATATTCTTTCAGTCGCTGCAAAACGTGAACTTTGTTGTTCGACGTGTAGTCGACGACCAACTCGGGGGTAACTCTCAACGCGAAGATGGCTATCTTCTCTGAATCCGGGATATCTTTCGACCAGATCAATCGTGCCAGACCAGAAACCATACTTTGAGTTAAAATTCCATCGCTGGGTGCTAAAACAATCGTCGTCGTGCCCGAGTAGAAGGAAGGAAGAGGAGAAGAAGATGGTTTCGTCGCGATAACTTTGGTGCTTTCCAAGATAATCTTTTTCTCCTCCTCTTCTTTTTCCTTTTGGAAGGAGAGTTCCACTGCGGTATTCTTACCAGCAGCGTTCTCTCCCTCGTCGCTCTGTTCTTTTTCCGGAGAGGAGTAAAAGATTCTTAGACCGCCGTTTGGCCACTTCTCAGCGCGGAGAATGGTGAATGGCGAGGACGTCTCCTCGTTTTTTTCTTTCGCCGTTGGTGAGGACGAGGGAACAAGAGCAAAAGCACTCGTCGCAAAAAGGAGAGAGAGAAGAAACCAAAACCCACCGCGCAGGCCCCGGCGCGTAAAAGAAAAACTTCCTCCTACCGCGTCCTTTTGGTCGTCTCTTCGTCGAGTGTTCCTTTTCTTTCGGCGCATTTGTTAAAGGTGTTGTTGTTGTTGGTGTTGTTGTTTTTGGTGGTGGTGGTGGTGTGCCTTTTTTGTTTCGCCCCTCGTTCAAAAACTCCTTTCTTCTCCCTCGTATTTTTGAGAGGAAACAATAATATTCATAAGCCCAGGAGCCCACACTATCCACTTCTCTGTTCCAATCTCTTTTTTCAGCCTTGCTGGCACAACTCGGGTGGTTATAATTTTTTTGTTGTTTGCAAATAACCCATCATCTCCCAAACAATCCACAAAAAAAGAGAAAAAGCGAGCGCGCGCGCCGTCGAGTGTAAGCGAAGCGAAGCGAAATTGATCCGGAATTCCTCACGAGAGAATTTCATTCACACACAAATTGAATTTGATATACACGCAACACGTACATATCAAAGCGGTAGTTTTCTTTTCTCCCGTGTACACTTTATTATATTTGGATTTTACGCCTATTTGGTGAAAAAGCAAATTTAAGAGCGACGTAGGCTGAAAATGGCGTCCCAGGCTATGTCGCAGGTGATGCAGACGAAGGTTTTCGGTGCCAAAAAGGTAGGATATTACACCATTGATATTGTTTTGCGTTTGGTTGGATAGAACTTGCTTCACTTGCGACTCGCGAGTTAAACCGCCTAGAGCGCATTTCGAACTATTAATCGACGTGTTCGCGTAAGAACGAGTTTTCCCTCCTCTGTGGGAGAGGGAAAAAGCGGAGTCTCGATTTCTACATTTCTTTTAACACAGATACTGATGATTACTTTCGCTTTTCTCCACCTTTAAACTTTAACAGAACATTGCCAACAGAAGTAATGTGAGATCGTCGGCTCCTACTCGCAAGGTGGCGTTGAGATCGACTAAGATTTTTGCCCAAAAAGCGATGGATTTCGGTGCTCTCAGAGGAGAGTACCAACCGTACGAAGGCGGTGCGGTGGATTTGAATCAAATCTTGGAAGAAAGAGATGCGTGCGGCGTCGGGGTGATCGCGTCGTTGAAAGGTGAAAGAACCCACAAATGTGTCGATGATTCCTTGTCTGCTTTAGGTTGCATGGAACACAGAGGCGCGTGCTCTGCGGACAACGACTCCGGCGACGGCGCCGGCATCATGACGCAAATCCCTTGGCAGATGTTATCCAAATGGTGTGCTGCGAACGGTATTTCTGGCTTTTCCGAAGAATCTTCCGCTGTTTCCATGACCTTCTTGCCGACCGATAAGGGCAAAAGAACCAAGGCGAAGGCGGAGCTTGAGAAAGCCATCGCGGCTGAAGGTTTGAAAGTTCTCGGCTGGAGAGACGTGCCGACGAAGAATGATATCGTCGGCCCGATGGCTAAGATCACGCAACCGGCGATTGAGCAATGCTTGATCGATGGTGCTGGCGCGACTGGGGACGAATTAGAGCGCAAGCTTTACTTTGCCCGGAAAAACGCCGAAAAAGTGCGCCTCGGGAACATGGCTGACTTGGAAGACATGTACGTGTGCACCATGTCCTGCAGAACAATCGTGTATAAAGGTATGTTGAGATCTGCTGTTGTCGGACAATTTTTCCTCGATTTGCAAGATAAGGACTACGTGTCGTCGTTCTCCATCTATCACAGACGTTTCTCCACGAATACCACGCCGAAGTGGCCGTTGGCGCAACCGATGAGATTTTTGGGTCACAACGGTGAAATCAACACGTTGCAAGGTAACTTGAACTGGATGGCTTCCAACGAAGCAAAGATGACCAACGCTATATGGGGAGGCAGAGAGCAAGAGTTCCGTCCGTTGTGTGACCCGGCGGCTTCTGATTCCGCGAACCTTGACAGAGTCGCGGAACTCTTGGTTAAAACTGGCCGCGAGCCGGAAGAGACTATGATGTTGCTCGTTCCGGAAGCGTTCAGAAATCACCCGGATTTGGAAGCGACCGTTCCGGAAGCGAAGAACTTCTACCAGTACTACTCTGGTATCATGGAAGCTTGGGACGGCCCAGCTTTATTGGTCTTCTCTGACGGTAAGAAAGTTGGCTGCCGCTTAGACAGAAACGGTTTGAGACCCGCGAGATTCTGGCAAACTTCGGATGATTACATTTATGTCGCGTCTGAGGTTGGCGTTTTGAACGATATCATGTCCAACGCGCCGAACGTTGTTAAGAAAGGACGTTTGGGTCCGGGTACGATGATCTGCGTCGACTTGGAAAACGGCACGTTCAAAGAGAACGAAGAAATTTCCAAGGAAGTTTCCTCGACGCGCCCGTATGGCAAATGGTTGAACAACATTCACCGCTTGAAATCGTGCCCGCCGTTGCCGGAGCCGACGATGGACGACGTTTCCTTCATCGAGTCCCAAGCCAGAGCTGGTTACGCTTCCGAAGATGTTTCCATGATTGTTGAATCCATGGCGCAAGAAGGCATCGAGCCGACGTGGTCGATGGGTGACGACACTCCGGTTCCGGTCATCTCTTCGAGACCGCGCTTGCTCTACGACTACTTCAAACAAAGATTTGCCCAAGTTACTAATCCGGCGATCGATCCGTTGAGAGAGGGTTTGGTTATGTCTTTGGAGACTACTTTGGGCGCCAAGGGGAACTTGTTGGACGTCTCCTCGGACGACGCGCCGGCGGTTTCTTTGTCGAGTCCGTTCTTGTTTGATTCGGATTTGACCGTCATCCAAAACCACCCGCATTTGAAGACGGCGACGATCAAAGCGCGATACACCAACGGCGCCGGTGGTTTGAAGGCTGGTTTGGACAAGTTGTGCCAAGAATGTGCCGAAGCCGTCCAAAAAGGCTCTGAGTGCATCGTCATCACCGATAAGCCTGACGAGGGTCCGGATTCTCCAGCGATTCCGTCGCTTTTGGCTGTTGGTGCGGTTCACCACCACTTGATTAAGGTTGGTTTGCGCTCGAAGGCGTCGATCGTCGTTGAGTCCGCGTCGGCGTTTTCCACACACCACTTTGCGGTGTTGATTGGTTACGGTGCCTCGGCTGTGTGCCCGTGGTTGGCTTTGGAAACTGCGAGAAAGTGGAGATCTTCCACCAAAGTTGAAAAGCAAATGAGCACCGGTAAACTCCCGCTCATGTCGCAACAGGACGTTCAAAGAAACTTGAAGAACGCCATCAACAAGGGCTTGAAGAAGATTCTTTCGAAGATGGGTATCTCTCTCATCACGTCGTACCACGGTGCGCAAATCTTTGAGGCGTACGGTATTGGACCAGAGCTCATCGACGTCGCCTTTAAAGGCACGGTTTCCAGAATTGGTGGTTTGACTTTGGACGAACTCGCCGCGGAAACGAAAATGTTTGTCGACTCTGCGTTCCCAGGTGAATCGGAAACCATGGACAAGCTCAAGATTTCTGGCATGTACCAAGTCAAGCCAAATGGCGAATACCACGGTAACAACCAAGAAATGTCCAAGCTCTTGCACAAAGCCATTGGTTTAGGTGGCGATGCCCCGGATGCCGAATCCTACAAGTTATACGAAGAACACCGCAACACGCGTCCGGCTACTTGCTTGAGAGATCGTCTCGACATTAAATCCGACCGTAAGCCGATCGATATCTCCGAGGTTGAATCCGCTGCGGACATCGCTTCTCGATTTTGCACCGGTGGCATGTCTTTGGGCGCCATTTCTCAAGAGTGCCACGAAGCGATTGCGGTCGCCATGAACAGAATCGGTGGTAAGTCCAACTCTGGCGAAGGTGGTGAAGATCCGAAGCGATTTATCCCGATCTCGGACGCCAAGTCGGACGGTTCGACAGACTCGTTCCCGTACTTGAGAGGTTTGAAGAACGGTGACGTCGCGTCATCTGCCATCAAGCAAGTCGCCTCTGGTCGATTTGGTGTCACGACTTCGTTTTTGATGTCCTCGAACCAACACGAAATCAAGGTTGCGCAAGGTGCCAAACCGGGAGAAGGCGGGCAGTTGCCAGGGAAAAAAGTTTCGCCGTATATTGCCTGGTTGAGAAAATCCAAGGCCGGTGTGCCGTTGATTTCTCCGCCTCCGCACCACGACATTTACTCCATCGAGGATTTAGCGCAGCTTATTTTTGACTTGCACGCGGTCAATCCGGAAGCAAAGGTTTCCGTGAAACTCGTCGGTCAAGCGGGTATCGGAACTGTAGCGTCTGGCGTTGCCAAGGCGAATGCCGATATCATCCAAATTTCGGGTGGTGACGGTGGTACAGGTGCTTCTCCGTTGTCTTCTATCAAGCACTGCGGTGGCCCAGTCGAGCTTGGTCTCGTTGAATCTCACAGAACGTTGGTTGAGAACGGTTTGAGAGAGCGCGTTGTTTTGAGAGCAGATGGCGGTTGCCGATCTGGGCTCGATGTCATGCAATGGGCGTTGATGGGTGCGGATGAATTTGGCTTTGGTACCGTTGCTATGATTGCAACCGGTTGCGTCATGGCGAGAATTTGCCACACAAACAACTGCCCGGTTGGCGTTGCGACCCAAAGAGAAGAATTGAGAGCGAGATTCCCGGGCGCGCCGAGTGACTTGGTGAACTTTTTCATCTTTGCGGCTGAAGAAGTGCGCGTCATCCTCGCCGAAATGGGCTACAAGTCTCTCGACGAAGTCATTGGCAGAAACGATTTGCTTAAACAAAAAGAACAAAATGATCCGAAGACGAACCACTTGGACTTGTCTCTCTTGACTACTTCCTCCGGAAAGGCTGGTTCGTCCAAGGCGAGAATCAACCAAAAAGTCCACGATGACGGCGAATTGCTCGATGATATTTTGCTCGCCGATGCCGGCGTCAAGAAATGCATCGAAACGCAAGGTACGCACACGGTTTCGTCCAAGATTGTCAACGTAGACCGCGCCGCTATGGCGAGAATCGCTGGTAACATTGCTTCCAAGTACGGCGACGATGGGTTCAAGGGCAAGTTGACGATCAAGTTAGAAGGCGCTGGTGGTCAATCCTTCGGTGCGTTTGTCGTCGGTGGCATGGACGTCCAACTTGTCGGTGAAGCGAACGATTACGTTTGCAAGTCGATCAGTGGTGGTACCGTGTCGATTATGCCGCCGCCAGGTGCTGGATTCAAGGCTGAAGATTCCACCATTGCCGGTAACACCTGCTTGTATGGTGCTACGGGCGGTAAGATCTTCATCAATGGTAGAGCTGGCGAACGATTTGCCGTGAGAAATTCCTTGGGGCAAACTGTCGTTGAAGGATGCGGCGATCACGCTTGCGAGTACATGACTGGCGGTGTGGTTGTCTGCTTAGGTAGAGTTGGTAGAAACGTTGGCGCCGGCATGACTGGTGGCATCGGTTATTTTCTCGACGAAGACAACACGTTTGAGTCGAAGGTGAACGGTGAGATCGTCGTCATGCAACGCATTTCCACCGAAGCTGGTGAGAAGCAATGCAAAGACTTGATCTCTGAACACGTTGAGAAGACGGGTTCCCCGAAGGGCAAGGCCATCTTAGCGGATTGGGCGAACATGAAGGAGCAATTCTGGCAAATCGTTCCGCCGTCTGAGGCGCAAACGCCGGAAGCCTGCAACGCGGAAGTCGGTGCCGTTCAAGTCGCCAGATAAGCAGCAGCATAATCAATTCCTATTGGCCATGAATACTATATACTAAGAACAATTGAAATAAAATAAACAAATCCATCAAAACAAAAACTCTATATGTATATCTTTCTCCGTTTTCCTCTCTGCGTTTCTTTTCGTTTTCACGGGTGTTGGTGTATCTCTCTTTCTCACTTGCGCGCATATTTTTGGTTATTTATTCACATAAATAATCTTATTTTTATCATTCTCATTGTTTGTTACACATTCAAAGGGCTCTCCGCTTTGTACGCCACCGCAGCCTCCACCGAATGCACTTTCGTCGAGAAGCTTCGTAACTTGACGGTCTCGGCGTTGCGGATAAATCTCGGGTCGCTCTCCTCCCACTCTTGCGGCGTCTCTGAATCCTTATTCGTGTACACGATCAAATCAAACGAACACTCATCTTCCAGTAACGGTAAGAACGTCACCGATGCCGCTATTTGACGCATAATCGCCGCTATTTCGTTCGTGATGTCCTGTTTCGATTTTTCGTATTTTTTGTTCTTTTCTCCTCCTTTTCCTCCTTCTGTTGGTTTCACGTTTTCCTCGTTTTCTTCCAATCCAATCTCCGAATCCGTTTCTATATCAAACACCCATCTCTCCACGGTCTCTCTCGTTCTCACCGAACTGATCACCAAAACTAACTTCTCCAATTTCTTCTCGATCAGCCACTCGTTGATTTGATCTAAAACCGACACCAGATAGTTTTTAATCTCCTCGTCCGAACTCACGAGCATGCCTAAACCGTATTTTTTCTTCACCTCGAACGTGGACGGTGGGTATAAACCTCGCTGGTATAAGATGGAATTGACCGCGTAGCCGAAAAATTCAGTCACGATTTCCGTGCTCCCGCGTAAGGTGATGTTTTGCGAGAGCTTTGGAATCTGCATCTGTGTTTGTTGTTGCTGCATTGTTGCGCAGAGTGATGCTAATAAATGCGGATTTTTGAACTTTTTTTCTCCCTTGCTTGTTTCCCCTCATTTCGATTGAAGAGAGAAAATGAGACATGAGAGAAAGGATGATGATGATGATGATGACCGTAAGAAGTGCGATGACAAAGCTCACATCATCGTCGTCGAATACCACTACTAATAATAATAATACTAAGAGAACGATGATGTGGTGCCTTTCCTCTCGTCCTTCGCTCGTCCTCCAACGACGGCGGTTCAAGTTGGAAACGACGACGACGCGTTGGGATGATGCTGATATTGACGATGAGTGTGAGAAGCACAACAGGGCAGAAACTATCGTAAATTACGCTCTGGAAAGTGGGAAAGACGTCGTCGTCGCCGACGTCGGGTGCGGTCACGGACAAATGTCTCTCTTGTTGCACTCTCGAGGCGTGAAGAGAGTCATCGGCATAGATAAGAGCCAAAACGAAGTGAACTACGCGAACGAGTGTTTACGGAGTTTTCGGAGGAAGAGTACGAGTGCGAGCGAGAGTGGTGAGAGTGGTGACGATGATGACGATGAACATCAGAAAACAAAGAACAAAATAGAATTTCGCATCGGGGATGGGTTGGAGAGCGTGACGGAAGAGAACGTAGACGTGGTCATTTTCGCCGGGATGGGGACGAAACTCATTCGAAAGCTACTCTCTCGCGGGAGAAGCGCGGAAACAAGCAGCAGCGTTCGTACTTTAGTGATAAATCCACCCGCGGGTGAGTTAGTCGAATTTCGCGAGTGGTTGTGGCAAAATAAATGGTGCATAGAGAAGGAGTCTTTGATTATAGAGAACGCGAACGCGCACGTTGTCATGAAGTGCACGAAAAAGACCGGCGAAGAGAAGACGCTTTCGGTGCTCGATTTATGGCTGGGGAAGTTACAAGAAGAGAAAAAGAGCTCAAACGTTAAAGCGTACGCAATCAACCGCCGAGAGTACGCGAAAGAACGAATGGGCGTACTCGAAGGGCTCCAAAGCGAAGGACGACTTCGAGACGAACGAGAGCTCGAACGGTATAGAAACGCGTACGTCGCGCTCGCGAGCTGGTTGGAAGAAGAAAAGACGTAGATAAAACGAATAGATACTCGTAGACTTTATAGATTTTATTATAGATTTTATACATTCGCTAAAGTGCTTGTGTTATACAACAATTGAAGAGAAACCGTTTTTCACGGTCTCTCTTTCTCTTCTTCTTTGCTAAAATACATCTCTGTTGGGATCGCCGAAAGGACTGCCTCCTCCCGGTCCGCCGTTTCGGTTATTTCCGTTGGTGTTATTCATCATCGCCTCTCTCAAGTGCACGCCTAGCGAATAATTATTCCTCTGTGCCGTCGCTAATTGCTCTTCGTACGATTGACACATGCTTTGCAGCTCCACAACTTGTCTTTTCAGCGTCTGCGCGTCGCCGCTTTGCTTCAATCGTGCGTTTTGAATAGTCACCGCCCTTTTGAGAAGTTCGTTCTGTTTTCGGATCCTTTTGATTTCTATCTCAGCTTGTTCCAGCGTGGATTCCTCGAACGCTCTCAAAACATTCGTCGCCCGATGCTCCGCGTCGTTCACGCTCGAAGCGCTTTGCATTTCTCGGACTAAAGCGGAAACCCACTCGCCGGCGTCTAAGCTCGTCTTGTTGTTACTTCTAAACGCGTCGTTCGCGTTATTCGTGTTATTCGCGCTACGGTGATGATGCTGCGCCCCATTTCCAGACGTCGCTGGCGTCGTTCTGTCTGCCCCATCTGGAATCCTAGCCGTTTCGTACGACAATCTTTGCGGCGATGTCAAATCCTCCTGCGACGTCTTCAACGCCAAATCCCTCGCCTCGGCGACGACCTCGGACTCGCCCCCGTTCGTGTCGTGCGTAGAGCACGCCGCGCCGCCGTATTGGTACTGACTGACAGTTGGTGTGTTTCCACCACCACTCGTCGTCGTTTGTAAGCTCGAAAGTTCCACGATCGCATCGTCGATGGACAAACACTCCTCTAATATTCGCGCGACGGTTGGTTCTAAACTTCTGGGTAAGAGATCTATAAATCTCGCCAAGTCTCCCAGTTGTGAGTGGGACATTTCAAACCCTCTGACGTCGATCAATCGTCGAGCGTACGCGTCCCCGGTTCGTAACCGTTTAAATCCACCGACTCTTTGCATGGAAGAGGAGGTGGACATGTTCGTTCCTCTTTGTTGTTGTTCGTTCGTATTCGTATTCGTAGTATTCTCGTTCGCATTCGTTGGACAATTATTTTTCTCTTCGCGACGATAATAATTTTCCAAATCCTCGCACTCTCCAAACTCTCTCTTTCTCACTTTTCCTTGTCCTTCTCTTCCTCCGATGGTATTGTTCTCCGCGAGTTTGTTGTTGGTG
>Ga0115556_1001464_pt1 | contig 16234 bp, 18 predicted proteins | sample COGITO_mtgs_1104_5_FD_87282 | JGI IMG/M metagenome (GOLD analysis project Ga0115556, IMG submission 87282) | Pelagic marine microbial communities from North Sea - COGITO_mtgs_110414 | ecosystem: Environmental > Aquatic > Marine > Epipelagic | place: Germany:Helgoland, sampling site Kabeltonne... | reverse complement strand
TTCATTAATTCAGTACATCTCGAACAATTCTTTGCCCCTCCAGTCGATACCCCTGATCCTCAAAGTCTGAACTCTTGAAGAAGCTGTCCAGGTTGAATATCTTGAGTTCCTTAGCAAGGTCACTAAAGGTGTCGACGTGGACGTAAGTTTCCTCGAAATTTTGTCCTTTTGCTAGCGAGACGACGAGTTCCTCCTTGAAGCGTTTCTGTAAGGTGTGCAGGAGCAGCTGTGTTTTGTCGCCATCAGTTGCCAGGAATTTCCTGAATCCCTTTGCCAGGCTCCTTCTGACGCTAAACTTTTGAGACTGTATAAAACTGTCAAGCATGCACTTTATGGCAGCGTCCATGTCGTCCTCTCTGACGAAATCGCGCAAGTGTAGCTTTGCGTGGGCTTCAGCCATTCTCATGATACTCTCAATGTGGCGGACAGCAATGGGGACCCCACCGCTGTTGGCGCTCTCCCTTCGCAGGTCGACGTACAAGGAGGCAATTTTTTCTTGGTCGAAACCCCTCAGCTGGGGTCGGACAAAAGTTCTCGCGTATTGGATGTACTTTCTGAGGAGTGATTGTGGAATTGTATCATCCCCGAGATCATTGACAAGAGGGCTGCGTTCTCTCATAGACTCCTGCTGCTGCATGGTCGCAGCTCCTTGTCCGGCTCCCACTGTGTCGATCTCACTGGTAGGAGTCGACTTCATGTGAGAGCCGGTGACGAACTTGGCGAGGTGCTCGTCTTCAACAGGGTCGACCTTGTCCTGCAGGACACAAAGACAGTCAAAACGCTGCAGAATAGGATCTGTGAGCTCGACGTTTTCGGCCAGAGTACAGCTACTGTCGTACCTCCCCCCAATAGGATTGGCAGCAGCAATAACGCTGCACCTTGCCTGGAGGCTCGTGACGATCCCGGCCTTGGAAACACTGATACTCTGCTGCTCCATTGCCTCGTGGATTGAGGTTCTGTCCTTCTCATTCATTTTGTCAAACTCGTCAATTAAACAGAGTCCACGGTCAGCCAGTACGAGAGCACCACCCTCGAGCATCCACTCTTTCGTAATTGGATCTTTCCGGACTGCAGCGGTTAATCCAACAGCACTAGCTCCCTTTCCGGTGCTGTAGACCGCCCTAGGCGCCGTTTTCTCGGCGTACTTCAAGATCTGACTCTTGGCCGTTCCAGGGTCCCCCAGCAAAAGAACGTTGATATCACCTCTGATCTTGTGCTTGTCGTTAATGTTCTTGGGGACACCCCCAAATAAGCTCAACGCGATGGCCATCTTTACGTGCTTGTGGCCGAAGATACTGGGGGCTATGGAGTTGATGACCCTTGACCCTATTTTAGGGTCTCGACCGAGTTTAAGGATCTCTGCTTTGTCCGCCTCTGTGAGGTTGCTAGCGGAAACAAGATCCTCTCTCTTCAGAATATGATTGGCGAGGATCTTGGTGGAAAACACGGGAAATCCAGTTGAGTCGCTGAGTGGAGCGTCATAGCCGTGAGTGTAAACTCCTGTGATTTCAACTTCCTCTCCAGGTCGGCAGCGATCGATCAGGTCGTCGTGGACGACAACCGTCTTGCTCCGGGGAACTCTGCCGGGTTTCACCGTTCCAGGCGTCTCTTGAATCACAACATACTGCAAGTTGCGATAGCGCGTCCTCCCAGTGTTGAGCTTGAATGTTAAATTTTGACACATGGGGCAGATGGTGGGCCCAGCGGTCATCGTCTCCTCTTTGGTCACCGCGAAGGGTCCTATCAGAGCGTTGCACTTTGTGCAATCATACATCGCCAGGCTTAGCTGGGGCTGCACTCCACCGCGGCGTGTCACGACGCCGCTGACTTTGATGAGCTGATTCAGGTGTTGCTCCCTCAAATCCCTGAGGCTGTCGCTAATGGGCAGGTCGCAGATCCTGACATTCACACCGTCGGGTCTAATTTCGTTATACTTGGGGAACAAAACATTACAATACCTGGTCGCAGTGGTGTCCAGCAGGGGGAGTATATCAAGCGGAACGTCGGCCAGCCAGATAGCCAGAGTAGGAAAGGCAGAAGAGAGGTGGAGGAACGAGACCTCGAGGGTACTGGCGTTATTGGCGCAGAGGAGTCGTATTCGAGACGGGTAGAATGGAGAATTGTGGGATCTCTTACTCTTTCTCTTCCTTGCTCCAGAGTTTGGGCCGTTTCCACCACCGTCACCGCCATCGCCGCCACCGTCATCGCCATCATCTCCGTCATCATCTCCCTCAATAAAACTCTCCAAAAAATTAGTAAATCGCTTCTCAATCTCCCTCCTAACCCTCGCAGAGGCCAGCCACTCTCTCAAAGGCACATCGAAACCTTCGAGATTCAAGTCCTCATCAATATCATCCTTCTCTTCTTCGTCAGAGTCTTCCCTTCTGCCACTCCCAATTTCGAACCGCCGACGGCGCTCTTCCCTAGCTTCTTCGTCCTCCTCATCGCCACCCCAAAGCGCATCCTCGATGCCCCTATTTCGAGCTTCTCGGCGAGCAAGCTCTTCCTCAGCCTTCAACCTGTCATCTCTGCTCATGCTGGCATAATCTCTTTGGTCCAGCAATGATGAGTCATATCGATCCAGAGCATCTATAGCAACGTAATCAGCTTCAGCGTTATTAATTAGATCCTGGCGGGCGTTTTAAGAATGAATGCAAAAAAGGAAAACGAATTAACAGCGAAAGGAAATAGAGAGGTTTACCCGCAAGCAATGAAGCGAGTTAAAAAGCAAGCGGATTGAACCAATTTCTGTTTTGTTAGTCGCAAAATAAAAAAGGGGAAGAGAATAAAAATGCAACGCAAAAACGCACTCACCTCTCCTTCTCCCTCATCTTCGTCCTGATCTCCATCGAAGCTGTCATCATCCTCCCCAGCCGCCCGCCTGTTCATCCTCTCCAAATAAGGCCTCATTACATTTCTTCTTGGACCATCATCAACACCGTTGTTGTTTTCATCGTCGTCGTTATCCTCGTCCTCATTGTCATCGTAGTCCACATCAGAATCTCCCTTGGCAAGACTTGGATCGATCGCAGGCCGAAACGGCTCGTCATCGTCACTATCATCGATCCTTCTTCTCTTCTGGGAGGACATATCACAACCCGCCTAAATTTGAGCTGCTTGTTGGGGAGGGGATGGTTCGATATTCGGTTAATTCGACCAGCGTTTTTGACAACGAAAATCGACCTGGTGGATGGAAAGATGCTTATCGACGCGTAAATTATCTGAATATAAGGAAAATTTCTTGGTTACCCAAATCACTTCCGCTCCCCAAAATCTCTCCGTTTTCCCCAATAGAAGCGATTTTTTTTCCTTTGCGATTGTTGACCCTTCTACACACACTGTTCAAACCTCCTTGCCGTTCATAATAATTACAGGAAAAACTCCTTGCTGTCGTTTCCTTCCCTCATCCTCATGAATTCCCCTTCCAAGAAACCAACGCAAATGTACAGTTGGAACGTGGAGGAATACATGCGCAACCTCATCAGCGAGAACCCTCCCTCAGACGACTTTCTCACATCCTTTCTTGGTACGAACTTTGGCGAGAATGACGGAGAAGATGACAACATGAACGGAAATGGCGGTGACTCCGCTCCTCTCTCTGCATCTTCAGGCCCCTCCGACAGTGGCAAGCGTCATATGGATATTAAAGACTCGCAGGTGAGTTTTTGTGCGGAGTAACAGAAAAGAATATCTCCTCTCTGAATTTCCTTTTCCTCATCCGTTGATATATATTGCCTCGTAGTCAAGGAAAAAGGCAAAGTTCAACAAGGAGGCAAAGAATGTGTTGACAAAAGAGTACTCAATAAATCCGAATCCGTCGCTGATCCGATGTACTGAACTCGCGAGAGAGGTAAGTATAGAGCAATCTTTTGCGAGTGGAAGCTCGCGAGCTAACCATTCTTGGCCGCTATTCTCCTCGACTCAGCTTAACGAGACGGATGAGCGAATCTACTCGTGGTTTCGTAGAAAGAGGTTGTCCGAAAGTAAGGGCAAAAAGGGAACAACATCGTCGCCCATGCCATCGGTGACACTTAGTTCTTCACCAAACTCGATGACGGTGTTGAAAAATGCACCTACACCGCCCCAGGCACAGCCAGTAGCAACACAGCAGCCCTCGAAAACGAATACCAATACCAATACACCGCCTCAAACAACGCCACCAAGAAAAGGACAACCATCGACAACGACAAAGAAGAAAGTTTTAACGAAGGAAACGTCTGCACGACTTGACGCCGCACTCAAGGATTTTTTGAAAGCAACTGCAACTATGGACGACGCAAAGAAGATCAGGGAGCTTAGGAACGAGAAGATCGCTGAGATGGCTGCAGCGGTTGGGGAGAGCGAAGCGCGAGTTCGAAATTTCTTTTACAACAACAAAAAGAAGGTCGAGAATATTCTGGCATCAGGCTCGAAGGCATTTATTACGAATTCTCCTTCCGCAAATTCCGCAACTTCCGCAACTTCCGCAACTTCCGCAACTTCGTCCTCCCCCTATTCTTATCAGCCTCTACCAAACCAGGAACACCACTACGGAATTCCAAGAAATTTCGTGATAGAACTATGCAAGAAGAACTTTGAAACTTATCAACGGTTAATGAAAGAAGCTGCGCTTGCTCTCCAAGACGACGTGAGGTAAACAGCTGGAGTTTGTAAAAGTAGTACTGTTAACGTCCCTGCAATTTTACCGTGCTAAGCTTATTTTTGGCGTGTTGTTTCTCGCACTACACTTCATTCACCTCTCCCGAGCAGACGCTAATTTAGTATCCCTGCATTCCGCCAGGGATGCCGGTGTTCATTCCGGCCGAGTCGAACTCAGCCTGGATGTCAGCATCCGATTTTTTGACGGGAATTTCAGTAACGAGACACTCTGTGGTCAAGACCAACCCGGCAATGCTCGCGCTATTCTCAAGTGCATTAATTGTCACCTTGGCGGGATCGACAACGCCCATTTCGAGCAAATCGCCATATTCATTAGTCCTAGCATTCCACCCGTAGTTCCGGTTCTCATCGAATTTTGCCTTGATTTTCGCCAAAATCACCTCCCCTTCGATGCCGGCATTCTTGGCAATCTGCTTGACAGGGGCCGACAAGCTCTTCAGCACAATTTTGGCTCCCTGTGCCTCATCCTCATCAGTGATCTCTGCCATCAATTTGTCCGCGTAGGAATGTTGCAAGTAAGCGAGGGTGGTCCCTCCCCCAGCAACTATTCCCATCTCTTGTGCACTCTGGACGCTATTCAAGGCGTCCTCATACCTAAACCAAACAAAAAAACAAAAAATGGGTGTGTGTCAGAGAACATCCAAACTTGGCAAAACTGAAAGTATCTCACAACCGACCCAATAATTCTCACCTCAGCTTTTTATCCCTGAGCTCCGTCTCGGTTGCCGCCCCAACCTTAATGCGAGCGATACCTCCCCCCAGTGCAGCGATCCGTTCCACCGCCTTGTCCTTGTCAAACTCCGTGTCAGCATCTTCGGCCTCTCTCCTGATCTGGGCGATGCGAGCAGCGACAGCCTCCTGCTGATTATTGTCAGTTACAATGGTGGTGAGCTCCTTTGCAACCACAATTCGCTCAGCCGAACCGAGCATATCCAGCGTGACGCTGTCCAAACTTATTCCCACCTCCTCAGCGACGAAAGTTGCCCCAGTAGCAATGGCAATGTCCTGCAGGTAGTTCTTCCTCCTGTCTCCGAATCCAGGAGCCTTGATGGCGACAACATCCAAAACACCTCTCATCTTGTTGACCACAAGGGCGGACAAAGCCTCGCCGGTAACGTCCTCAGCAATAATAAAGATCGGATCCTTCGTCTTAACCATTTGTTCCAGCAGCGGGACCAAATCTTGAACGTTGTCGATCTTGGCGTCGGTGACAAGAATTTTTGGAGACTGAAGCTCCGCCACCTGTCGCTCCTGGTCCTTGACCATGTAGGGAGAAACATAGCCGCGATCAATTGTCAGGCCCTCTGTAAACTCAACCTCGTCCACAAGTGTTTGGCTGCAAAATTTTGCAAGGCAAATAAAGATTTTTCAAACAAGGTCAGATTCCTCTTAAAAGCTAGCAAGCTCGGTTTGTTGTGCATTCCATTTCTTTTTTCTCACCTCTCCTCGACGACAGTGCTTCCAGTCTCCCCCACCTTCTCAAATGCACTGGCAATGATCCTTCCCATATCAAAACTTCCGCTTGCAATCGTAGCTATATTTCTCAGGTCGTCAGTCGTCTATAGGGGAGAAAGAGAGGACGAGCATCGTGTCAGTCATTTGAGATATGTATCTTGGGGTGGTGAGGGGGATAGGATGACGATGAAGATGGCTCACCTCAACCGGAACAGCTATTCTCTTGACCTCAGCAGCCAGCATCTTCGCCGCCTTGTTCACTCCAATGTTGAGGGCAACCGGATTAACTCCGCTACACAAACACAAACGACGAGATTGACAGCAACACAACAAAGCAACGTTAGTTTGGATTCAGTAGGCCTTCATGTGCTCTGGGGTGATGAAGGCTGGTGCTTACCTGGTGACTGCCCTCATTCCCAAATTGACAATTTCCTGAGTCATCAGTGTGCTGGTAGTCGTCCCGTCGCCAGCCTTGCTGTCACTCTTCGATGCAACCTCCTGAATCAGCCTAGCCCCGATGTTCATTTCAGGATCACTCAAACTGATTTCACGAGCGATTGTAACCCCGTCATTGACAATTTCTGGGGCTCCGTAATTCCTCTCCAACACAACATTCCTTCCCTTTGGTCCAAGAGTTACCTTAACAGCATTGGCGACAGCATTTATGCCATCCACAAGCTTCTGTCGAGATTCCTCACGGAATGTGACCTTCTTCGCCATGTGGAGCGGAGCGAAAGAAGGCCCCGATGTCGTTGATGTCCTGGGGAGAAATCCAAGGGTTTGCGCAACTAAAAGCGCCAACACCATGGCGACTGTTATCGTTGTCTTCATCTCGAAAAAAAGATTATCCCCGAAATGGAGCTCTGAGATCTTTTGGGGTGTTGGTTTTGTGAGTGGTGATGTTTATTTGTCGAAAGCCGTAAATTTACCCTCTGTCGAATTTCTTAGACTGAAAGTGTGCTCAAACGACATTACAACACACCATCATCACGCTGACCGTGCAAAATTACTCTTGCGGCCAAGACTCTTGAACCGCCAAGATCCGAACTTGGCGTTTCTTCACTTCTGCCTCCCCCCATGGCCTCGTTCGTAGAGGATGACGATTTAGCTCAAGCACTCGAGGATATGGACATACCTACTTTTGACGAATTTCTTGAAGAGAGTACAAATATTGAAAATCCCGCTGGAACATCTTCTAGTGACGCAAACGATTTGGGAGATGAATTGGTGCTCAATGGTGGTGATATTTTATTCGAGGTGAGTACGAGTACGAACCCCTAAAATTAGTTCGGCTTTCTCTCCTGTTTTTATTTCTCCTAAAAAAAAGGACAAAAAATCTAATAAAAAAATCTTTGGGAACCACTTCCCAAACTACCCCAAACTACTACGCAGGGAATCTACAAGCTTCCAGAGCCAACCTTATCAAGAACACCCTCCCAACAGCAACAAATAGAAGCTTTTGTAAAGGAGTTGGGTCTTTCAGGCTTTGTTGCCTCTCACTCTTCATCTTCATCCGAGCCTTCCTCCTCCCCCATAATTGGTGTTTCCGAAAACTCGGAATCTATAATGAAAATCTTTGCGGGCTCACCAGTAACTGTGCCCGAGGATATATTGGACTCTGAATTATATGAGAAGGATCATGTCATCGTGGAGCACCCAAATCTACTCGACTTACTGGATGTGAAAGGAAAAAAGGGTGTGTGCAATCGTGTAATTCTGATGCGGGGAGGCGTGAAGAAAAGGGGGACACAAAGTACAATAAAGAAGACCAATTTGCGAGAGCTGGTGGTTTTCAGCGATGGTATGGTGGTCAGCAAGTACAAAAAGGGTTCCCGAGGGCGGAGTGAAAGCTCTACATTGGAGACCCCTAACAACGATGACAGTAGCTCAACCACGAATGATACCACTGATACCACCGCCACCAATTGTTCTTCATCCTTACAGACAGAGGGTGGCCAAGCTGATAACTCCCTTGAACTGAAGCAGTTCGAGCCGTTGTCGAATTGTCGGATAATCGATCTATCAAATATCGCCTATTTAGAAAATCCTCGGTATCTTAAGTCCAAAAAGAAAGACGATGCTGTCGGTGATGATGACGATGATGGTGATGGTGCTGGTGCCGGTGCCGCTGAAGGAAGCAGCGGCGGCGTGATAAAGAATTGGGTTGGTGGCGGTGTGGGCGCTTTGCGCAAGGGAGCGACTGGAGCGAAGGAGCTTTTAAGAGGCTTTGGCGGAGAGGACGGGGATGATAGTAGTAGTGGCAAAAATCCTCAGAAAAAACAGGTACGACAGAGCAAATTCGGCATGAGAAACAAGCTGAAATCGTTGGCATCTCCGCAGCCAAAGCCGAGCGAAGACAGCGGAACCCTTGCGTCGTCTCCGGACGAATTCGTCGTAGACGCAAAAGACGACGACAAGGCATTTGAGGTCTTAACTAGCGAGCGCTCCTACGTGTTTGTTGCTAGTAGTGTGGAGGAGAAATATAGATGGGTAGGATTAATGGGAGGAGCTGCAGTGAAATCTCACGAGTTTTACTATGGGATATCACCGACTTTAAAAAATGTGGGTGTGCCGGATGATGTGAGTACGTCGAGAGGGAGCGCGGTGAACAACGACTTTTTGAATCCGCTGTCTCCTTCTGGCGGGAGTAACCTCTTCGGGATCCACAAATTATCTTATGACGTTGTCGTGCGGAGGAGGCTGCCGGGGTGGCCTCATCTGGTGAAAATGTCGAAGAATGTGTTTACGGCGGGTGTAACCGGTGACGTATCCCTTTTGAAGTCTATCGTGCACAGTTTAACGCACAACCAGGCCGCTATGGCCCGATTCAACCTGAATGACTTTGATGAATTTGGCTACACTCCGCTTCACTACGCAGCCATTCACAACCACGTTGCATTCGCGGCCGCTCTTTTGGACTACGGGGCATTGCCCAATCCATCGCTTAGGAAGACTTTTGAACGTACCCCCCTCTTTTATGCCGTTGCGGCGTGCAATTTGAAGATGGTTCACCTCCTTGTGGCCAACGGGGGGAATGTACAGGGCGTAGACTCTGTCGGAATGACTCCGCTCCACATGATTGTTTGCAATGGTGAGGGTGCGAAAGATTCACCGCAAATTATAAAAGCAGTGAACAAGCTTGGAGGGGGGGTGGGTCGCGGCATCCTTGACACCCTTAATTCAAGTGGTGATTCTGCTCTCCACTTGTGCGCTGTGAAGGGACTGCCCCGGATGATTCAGGCGCTGTGTAATGAAGGGGCCAATGTGAACATAGAGCAGCCGCTAGACAAGCTCACCCCCCTGCATCTTGCCTGCGCCAAGCCATTCAGCCAGACTCCAACAAAAGCACAAGGCGACACAGATCCCCAGATGTTCAACGTAGAGATCATTCGCAACTTGGTCGCTAATGGTGCTCACGTTAACAAGCCTCTCGCCAGTGGCTTCACTCCCATCTATATTTTAGTCGCCGGTGAGCACTCCCAACTTCTGGTTCCTTTAGTGGGAAGCGACGGCGCTGAAAAAATGATTCTGAACGAACAATGGTTCTTCAGCGTGTTCATGGGGGTCAAGGAACTCATCAAGGCAGGTGCCAGAGTCAGCAACCAGCTCCTCGCACAGCTCCCCTCAGGAATGCCGGACGCGATTAAGTCGTTTATGGCCGAATGGCAGCGAAGCTCGCTTGAAATCGAGGAGCAGGTTAAGTATGCGAGGCATCTTTTCGAAAGGGTGGTGCCCAAGAGCATGCATACACCTGACTCTGCTAGCCCAGTCTGCATGTCCTGCGACGATAAGTTCACCAATACAAACCGACGACACCACTGTCGTTTCTGCGGGATTTTGGCCTGCAGCTCTTGCACTACAAAAAAACTATGCGTTTTTGCACCGAGCAGCGACAAGCCGGAAAGGGTTTGCGACGGCTGTTACAACAGGGCAGCAAGCCATCTTGCAGATCTTCAGGCAATGGCAGGGGAAAGAGCCAAGGTCATGCGCCAATTCGACAAGGCGAATGCTATGGGGGGGGGGGGAGACGACAAGGACGAATTATTTTCGGGGAGGATTGAAAACGATGACAGCGATGATGATTACAATGGGTACCAAAAGGACGCCAAAGGTGCGGCAAATGCCATGAATGAGGCCATGGACAATATGAATAAGAGGGGCGAGAAGTTGAGTCAAATCGGAGAAAAGGCCGAGGATCTCAAGAATGCTGCCAGCGAGTTTTCACAAATGGCCAAGAAGCTAAGGCAGACGACGGAGAAACGGAACAGATGGTTCTGATACAATACAATAAAATTAATTTATAGTTGAGGAAAATGATCGTTGCAGTTGCAGGTAAAATTGGAAACTTTTCTTTCATTCTTTCATTCTACAAAAATGTCACTTTTCACACTACACTTGACATAATGTCATTGTCTTCTTTCGTTACAAGTTTATCAGCCTGGTTGCTGACAAAAACAACGCCGAGCTCAGGATTTTGCAACAGTTTGGCCACGATTCCGACACAGCAAACAGTAAGCAGAAAACCGACAGCACAAACCATAGCACCCATCGCCAGCCTCACCCCATAATACTCAGAAGTCGCATTCTCAACCACCTTCATTGAGAGGATCAATGATGCTAGGAGAAGAACTTTGGGAATATGGTAGCATTGGAAGAAGTAAGGTCGATCCAATTTTTCAATTCTTTCCATCTCTATATCTCTCAGACGAAAAAAAACGGGCGCCTTTAGAGCAACGAAAAACACGATCCCCCCAAGAGCAATCCATTTGTAAACTTGGTCTTCCTCAGACCCCACGGGTGGCTTGTTCTCGAGAATCGGGATCATTTTTTCTAGCCCTGTCAGTGTGCAAGATATCCCACCGCTCAAAAAGAAAGCTGCTAGTTCCCACATCAGTGTGCGATGCCTGACAAACATCCAAGAGGAGCCCACCATTGTTTGGTCGTCGTCGTCGTTTTTGCGTTCCCCGTACAAATAAGGTCAAGGATTTAACAAATACAGACGAGTCGTGAAATAAATGTTAGATGTGTAACGTTAAAAAAAATAATTCATTATTCAACGGAGGGTTGTTGGCAGCCGGACAACCTGCACGGAAGAAGAAAAGAAAGGAAAAAGGCGAAAGTGTTTAATTTCCACTCACAGATCAAGTCGATTCCTTTCCATTGTACCTCGGCTTTCTTGAAACGATTGGACATAGGGTAATTTCGTTGGGAATCCTTGAACTAAACTCAATTCGGCGAGCCCGCGTGAGTCACAATCACTTGGCGATACAAGGGTTAAGAGGAAAACCGAAGAGCGCAGCGCTCTGATTCGGCAATGATATGTCGGCTATCACCACTGTTAACATCATCGACTAGAACTTTAACTTCGACCACCCAACTGTGCAAGAAAAGAGTTCACCTTGTCTGTGCTTCGTTCTCTTCTTCTCCATTAAGTTCCCCTAGTTCAGGTTCAAGTGCTGATTTCTCTTTATCACTTCCGACGGAGACGGAAAGAACGAACAAATTGGTCGTTGTAGGATTTGGCGTGGCTGGGGGAACTGCTGCCTTGTCTGCATCTGAGTCAGCCGCCTTACCCAATTCCTCCTCGTCGGATTCAAGATCAAGCAAAAGCCCATCGCCTCATCCTCCTACAGGGTCTATTATTTTGACGGCATCAACGCGACACGACTGCAACTCGTCTTGGGCGCAAGGAGGAATCATATTTCGTGATGGAGACGATGATCCGAGCATTGGAAGGTGAGATGAGATTGTTTTGTGAATTTGGACTTGAGCTGTCAGACTTTCTGCCCAGTCGCTAAACTACTCGATAAATTAAACCCCTTCTCTAACCCCCTAAATAATGGCCTTTTGCTTTCATCTCAGCACCAACATCCCTCTCGCTGAAGATTGCATCGCTGCCGGGGGAGGCCTACACTCTTCGGAAAATTCCTCTGACATTTTGGGCGACGTGGGTCGAGTATCTGCTGTGATGAAGCTCGCCACCGAGGGCGAACCGGTCGTGTCCCGCCTCCTCGTCGACAACGAAATCGTGAATTTTGACAAGGATGGGGATGGAGGGGGCCTGGCGTATTGTTTGGAGGGGGGACACTCTGCGCCGAGAATCATCCACGTGGGCGACGAGACTGGCGCGCATATTACCCGCGGGATCACGTCTCAGTGCGACTCATGCGATCTCATTGATGTTAGAGAGAACACCGTTGTGACTGATTTAATATTCGACGAAACTGGGAAGAAGGTCACTGGAGTGGAATGGGTTAAATTCAAAACTAAAGACGACGACAGCCTTGGGGGTAGCTTTAGTGGGGCAGAAAGGGGAAGAACAATAACAACCGCCGGTGTGGTCCTCGCTAGTGGCGGATATGGAAATATTTACTCTGAATCAACCAACCCCTCTCCGGGGACATTCAACGCGCTGGGAAATTCTCTCGCCTTGACTGTCAGGGCAGAGGCACCAATTATGAGGAGCGGGGTTGAGTACGTACAGTTCCACCCAACGGCGGTTGATAGCAAGGCGCTGGGGGACACAGAGGGCGGCAATTTCTTGTTGAGCGAGGCGTTGAGAGGTATGGGAGCGATTGTCGTGACAGAGTGTAACAATGAAGGGCAGGACGAAGATGAAAACGATGCATTTCCTTGCCCCGTAAAGGGATACAGGCGCTTTGTGCACGAGAGCGAGGAAATCATCAACAACCCGAATGTCGTCAACAGGGGTGAGTTAAGTCCCCGGGACCTCGTCGCACGCGCAATCCACCGCCAGCGAACCGTCGCAAATAAGCCCGTCTACCTTTACTGTGGTCATATCGACGTCAGCAACGGCGGTCCAGTGGACCTCGCCAGTCGCTTTCCCAGCGTCACTAAGACTCTATGGGAGCGATACGGGGCCGACATAACGAAGGACGTCGTACCTATCGCCCCAAGTGCGCACTACACCTGCGGAGGTGTGGTAACCGACGACTTGGGACAGTGTTATTCATCAGAATCAACTCTGATCGACAATTTGTACTGTGTGGGTGAGGCTGCTTGCACTGGGCTTCATGGGGGCAACAGGCTAGCTTCTACGAGTCTTCTGGAAGGGGTTGTATGGGGCAACACGGTTGGAAATATGGTCAGGGAGAGGATGGCAAACGGACAGTTAACCGGGACGGGGACGGGGACGGGGACGGGGACGGGGACGGGGGAGGAAGTCGAGCAGCAGACAGTACCGCTATCATCTTCAGCAACGACGACCCGAAAAACGTGCTCAGGAGGTGTAGAAGCCGAAGCCGGATCCGTACTGTCAGAGGTCAGGTCGATTATGTCTTCCGACGTGTCGGTTGTCAGGCGTCGCTCCTCTCTCCCGTCAGTAATTTTGAAGCTCACATCTCTCAAAGACCGCGGGGAAAGATGCTGGAGGGAAGCTGCGAGAAAGCTCGAGGAGAATGAGGGAGAAGAAGGAGATGTGAATTATTTGAGCCGGGCCATCATGGCCAGGGACGTCAGCACAGTCGCTCTCGAAGTGGCCATAGCGGCGGATAAAAATCACAAAAGCGCAGGGGGACATAACAAGATATTGGATTAGCATTATTTGAGTAGATTGCTGAGATGATGGATGAAAAAGGATTAAAAAAAAGGGAAGGGTGTGCACCAAAAAAAACTCTCTTTACTCTCTTAATCAACCGCTATTTCTCATTTCCGACACAACAACACCAAAACGATATAAGCGCATTTTTTCAATCTTAACCAAGCCACCCCCTGCCCTTGACCCCTGACTCGAGTTTGGTTTCGACATCCCCCACGAGATTCAACAGCAAACTATCCGCGTTCAAATAGACCTTATTCCCACTCCTACTGACAACATCGGCGATATCCGTCGCCGCCTCGATCCTCTTCAAATTGACGTAACCGGGGTTCTTCTTGACGGCGTCCCCGATCTTTTTTGTACTCGCAGCCTCTCCCTCCCAATAGGCAATCACGGTCTTCTTCTCATCGTGAGCCCTCTGCACGATGTACTTGGCCCTCTCCGCATTCTGCTTGGCGACCTGCTTCTGCTCCACGGCCCTCTTGAACTCCGTGGAGAACTCGTAGTGAGTGATGGCGACGTCCTCGAGGACGATCTTGAACCCGGAGGCGCGCTCCTCGAGCTCCTTGCGGATTTCACGGGAGACCTGCTCACGCTTGGTCAGGAGCTCAGAAGCGTTGAACTGGGCCACAACAGCCTTGGCGCACTCGTTCATTATGGAGGGGAGTACCTTCTCGTCGTAGTTTGTGCCGAGACGCTGCAGTATGAAGGGAAGTTCGGAAGGGATGGGACGATGGAGAACACGGATTCCTGTCGTTGTTGGTTTTTTGTTCGTTTTTGGGGAATCAAAGTGAAAGAATGTTTTTTTTTGGTTAGAATGGTTTGGTTTGTTCGGTTCGTTGGAAGGAAAAGATCGATGTCAAAGGTAAACGTCGGCGGGCGCAAACAAAAAACAACACAGCAAACATTTTCTCTCTCTCCTCTCTCACCTATCATAATCTTCTGAAGGTCCTTGCTACCAGTCTGAGTCTGCAGGTTGCACGGCCTGGTCCTCGTCTCGAAAATGGTCGGCCACTCGACCCAAGGTATATTAAAGTTAAGTCCCTCACCGTAAACGATCGGCTTGACGCCGGTGAACCTGTTAAACACGCAAGCCCTGTGACCGGCGTCCACAGTGTAAAAGCAGTTGGAAGCGCCGTAGCCCAACACGCCGAGTCCCGCCGCGGCCTTCAGCAGCGCGGTGGGAGGTCCGCCGCCGCCGCCCTTCGGCATCTTCTTGAAAACCTGCTCGGCGGCGCCTTTTAGCTTGTCTGCCATGACTTTGGGAATGTCGACTCGTGAGGAGGAAGGGAGTGAGGGAGGTAGCAAGGGGGTTTTTCCGACAAGGTAACTTTATTGGGATGGGGGCGAGACTGTGTTTGTGTCGTCGAGGTTACGAGTAGAGTGGATAAAATTGAAGGAATTGAGAGATATTTACCGTAAGACTAAATGGGAGGTCGCGCAGGTGACAATTTTTTGACCACCCCCAAAGTAGTTGATTCCGTTTAAAAATCCGACGAGACGACAACCTACGACGAAAATCGCTAAAATAGATAAATAAATCAACCAACTCGTGCGAATTAACTAAGTGAACAGCTTGACCAGCCCCACGAGAGTCACTGTCGTCTCCGTCTACACTGAGGTGTAAGGTTACGGCCCCTTCTCTCATTTGCCATCTCTCCGGCACCGCAAACCACACCCTCCCGCACCATCCAACATGTCGCGTTGCACAATCCACTACAAGTTCAAGTCTAGCTCCGCCAATTCCTCCCCCTACACCGCCCTGAGTTTCGCTGGGCAGTCCGCCCGGCTCCTATCCGTGATCCGCTCCATCCTGACCCACCGCAAGATCTCCCTCTCCGGCCGCGACTTCAACCTCGTCTGCATAGACGGCGAGACGGCCGAGGAGTACAGGGACTACAACCAGATGATGGGGGGGGGGACCAAGCTGGTCGTAAGGAGGGTCCCGTGCGAGAAGGGGATGGGGGTGCTCGGGGCGATATCCCGCGCGGACGCGGGGATCCGGGGGGGGCCGGTGACGGGACTCGGGGAGGGGGGGACGAACCCCGGGGGGAGCGTAGTCGTGCAGGGCGCGGGGGAGAGGGAGGTCTTCCGGGACGTTGGGGAGGACGAGGACGACGACGACGAGGAGGACGAGGACGTGCTGGAGGGATTCGGGGGGGACGAGGTTAGTTTTCAGTTTCCTTTTTACTCTTTTATTTTTGAGCGTAGGCGTAGGCGTAGGCGTAGGCGAGGCGAGGCTTTTCGTTTTTTTGGGGAGCTTTGGACTGGTTTGTAGTGTCGTTGTCGTTTGTCTTTGTCGTTTGTCGTTGTCGTTGTCGTTGTCGTTTGTCGTCGTCGTCGATGTGTGTCTCACAAGAGAAGAAGTCGGACAAAGAAAGAGAGAGAGAAAGAGAGAGAGAAAAAAAAAAGAAAAAGATACAGAAAGAAACGTGGGACGAAAGAAAAAAACAAATGCCATGCCATAATGATGCATAATGAACAAATGTGACAAAACATTTTTCACAGAACATTGAAAAGCCACACGCACCCACCCACACCCCCCCACAACACCACAAACAC
>Ga0115556_1001456_pt1 | contig 16280 bp, 11 predicted proteins | sample COGITO_mtgs_1104_5_FD_87282 | JGI IMG/M metagenome (GOLD analysis project Ga0115556, IMG submission 87282) | Pelagic marine microbial communities from North Sea - COGITO_mtgs_110414 | ecosystem: Environmental > Aquatic > Marine > Epipelagic | place: Germany:Helgoland, sampling site Kabeltonne... | reverse complement strand
CGCCGTAAGTCTCTGCGCAAACCTTAGTCAGAGCAGCAGTCAATGTTGTCTTGCCGTGGTCAACGTGTCCGATCGTACCGACGTTTACGTGTACCTTACTTCTTTCGAATTTTTCCTTAGCCACAATACCACCTCATCTTGCTAAATTAATTTGTTGTTACTGGCTTACGCCTTCATGACCGCTTCAGCTACGTTACTAGGCACGATGGCGTATTTATCAAACTCCATCGTGTAAGTAGCGCGGCCTTGCGTCGCAGAGCGGAGATCGGTCGAATAACCGAACATCTCTGCCAGAGGTACTTCAGCGTTAACGACTTTGCCCGAAGGACTGTCGCTCATGCCTTGCACCATGCCTCGACGGCGATTTAAGTCGCCCATTACGTCGCCCATGTAGTCTTCAGGTGTCACCACCTCGACCCGCATGATCGGCTCTAGAAGAGCAGGGTCAGCTTCGAGAGCGCCCTTCTTCAATGCCATCGAACCGGCAATCTTAAACGCCATCTCGCTTGAGTCGACATCGTGGAACGAGCCGTCAAACAACGTTACGCGCATTGCGAGTAAAGGGTACCCTGCGAGACAGCCGTTCTTCATCTGCTCCTGTACACCTTTATCCACCGCTGGGATGTATTCGCGAGGAATAACACCGCCGACGATTTCGTTCACGAATTCATATTCTGCATCCGGATCTAGCGGCTCGAGACGAAGAACCACGTGACCATACTGACCGCGACCACCCGACTGCTTAACGTGCTTACCTTGCACTTCGACAGTCTTGCGGATTGTTTCGCGGTAGGCCACCTGTGGCTTACCGATGTTCGCTTCGACGCTAAACTCACGACGCATACGGTCAACAAGCACGTCTAGGTGAAGCTCACCCATGCCCGAGATGATTGTCTGGCCAGATTCTTCATCTGTTTCAACACGGAAAGACGGATCTTCCTGAGCGAGTTTGCCTAGAGCAATACCCATCTTCTCTTGGTCCGCCTTAGACTTCGGCTCAACAGCAACCGAGATAACAGGCTCTGGGAACTCCATCTTCTCGAGCGTCACGATACGATCGAGGGCGCAAAGCGTCTCACCCGTTGTGACGTCTTTAAGACCAATAGCCGCAGCGATATCACCCGCCAGCACTTCTTTGATCTCTTCACGTGAGTTCGCGTGCATCTGAACCATACGACCAACGCGCTCTTTCTTTGTCTTGATCGGGTTGTACACCGAGTCACCTGAATTAAGCTGACCCGAGTAAACGCGGAAGAACGTGAGCGTACCAACAAACGGGTCTGTCGCGATCTTGAAGGCAAGCGCCGCAAACGGGGCTTTGTCTTCTACTTCGCAGGTAACCACAGTGCCGTCTTCGAGCGTGCCTTCGATAGCCTTCACTTCGGTAGGCGCCGGCATATAATCGACTACAGCGTCGAGTACCGCTTGTACGCCCTTGTTCTTAAACGCAGAACCGCAGAACGTTGGAACGATTTCGCTCGCCAGTGTGCGAATACGAATGCCTTGCATTATCTGCGCTTCGCTAAGCTCGCCTTCTTCAAGGTAAAGCTCCATTAACTCCTCAGTCGCCTCGGCAGCACTCTCAACGAGCCACTCGCGCCATTTGGCAGCATCCGCTTCCATGTCTGCGGGAATGTCTTCATAGGAGAACGAAGTACCCTGATCTTCTTCACTCCAGCGGATTGTCTTCATCTTTACGAGGTCGACAACGCCCTTAAAATCGTCCTCTGCGCCAATCGCTAACTGCATTGGAACAGGATTCGCACCGAGACGGTCTTTAACTTGCTCTACCACTTTAAGGAAGTCTGCGCCTGCACGGTCCATCTTATTGACGAAAATCATACGCGGGACTTCATAACGGTTAGCTTGACGCCATACCGTCTCTGTCTGTGGTTGAACGCCTGAAGAACCACAAAGCACCACAACAGCGCCGTCGAGTACGCGCAGCGAGCGCTCTACTTCGATTGTGAAGTCAACGTGTCCAGGGGTGTCGATGATATTGATACGATGCTCATCGTACTGCTTGTCCATGCCGCTCCAGAAACAAGTAGTCGCAGCAGAGGTGATCGTAATTCCGCGCTCCTGCTCTTGCTCCATCCAGTCCATCGTCGCGGCGCCATCATGCACCTCACCGATCTTATGGGAGACGCCCGTGTAAAACAGAACGCGTTCGGTAGTCGTGGTCTTGCCCGCATCAACGTGCGCGACGATGCCGATATTGCGATAACGACTCAATGGGTGTTTTCTGGCCACAGCTTATGTCCTCAGTAGGAGTATTTGTTTAGAAACGGTAATGCGAGAATGCGCGGTTGGCTTCGGCCATACGGTGCACGTCTTCACGCTTACGAACCGCGCTACCGCGGCCTTCAGATGCGTCGAAAATCTCGCCTGCAAGACGAAGGTCCATCGACTTCTCACCGCGCTTGCGCGAATGCTCAACGAGCCAGCGCATAGCGAGTGCATTGCGGCGCTCTACGCGCACTTCAACAGGCACCTGGTAAGTTGCACCACCGACGCGGCGCGACTTAACTTCAACCATTGGCGCGATCGCCTCGAGAGCCTTTTCGAAGACTTCGAGTGGGTCTGCGTTGGTTTTTGAAGCAACAACATCGAGCGCACCGTAAACGATCTTCTCGGCTACAGACTTCTTGCCGTCGACCATCACGTGGTTCATGAATTTAGCGAGGATGATGTTTCCGAACTTAGGATCTGGCAGTATTTCGCGTTTTGCGACAACTCTTCTTCTTGGCATTTTATTGACCTCAGTGTTTATTCAGGGAAATCCAGGATTAGCCGCGCGCAATGCTCGCAGGTACCTGGCCTTACTCTCTCTCGTCAGAGCTATGACGAGTCGCACATCCTTGCGCTTGTATTTGATCTACCCCGCATCGCGAGGCTGGGCTGATGTTACCGCCCTAGCTCAAAATTCTTCCTGCAACAAAGGCGCTGTCGACAAGTCGCTAGCGCCACGCTCACTTCTAGGAGAGCACCTTGCAGGTTTTGGAATACTTACTTAGGTCGCTTCGCGCCGTATTTAGAACGACCTTGACGACGATCAGCAACACCCGAAGTATCTAGGCTGCCGCGAACGGTGTGATAGCGCACACCCGGAAGGTCTTTTACACGACCACCGCGGATGAGTACCACCGAGTGCTCCTGCAGGTTATGGCCTTCACCACCGATATAAGAGGAAACTTCGTAACCGTTAACCAGACGTACACGACAAACCTTACGTAGCGCCGAGTTTGGCTTCTTAGGAGTCGTTGTGTATACGCGAGTACATACGCCGCGCTTCTGGGGTGAACCCTGAAGAGCAGGAACGTCACTCTTTGATACTTTGCTTTTGCGACCCTTACGTACTAACTGATTAATTGTTGCCATTGTCTGGTCAAACCTCTTGTACTAGCTTGCTAGAATAGCTAACTAGTTGAATATTTTTAAATAATCGTCAGATCATCACTTAGCGATCGACGAGCTCGCGTGGTTCGGGTTGCTCTCTTTTAGAGAGTTTTGCCGAGGCGCACGACAGCCAGCTTAACGACAGCCGGCTGAAAGGAGTGCGGATTCTAAAGACCGCACCCCTCTGAGTCAACCGTTACTCGCGAACGAGCCCTAAAGCTCGCTCGCAGGCAAAACGACTAGGCATCAGCGCTGGCGTTTTGCATCTCTTCTTTGAGCGCTTCACTCAGTGCCGCTTCAACGTCACTTGCGCTGACCGAATCAGACGCGGCATTGTCGGCGTAAGCCTTCTTGCGTGCAGCATGATAGGCAAGTCCAGTACCCGCAGGGATCAAGCGGCCCACGACCACGTTCTCTTTGAGACCGCGGAGGAAGTCCCGCTTTCCAGTAACAGCCGCTTCGGTTAGCACACGCGTTGTCTCTTGGAATGATGCCGCCGAGATGAACGACTCAGTCGCCAACGATGCCTTAGTAATACCGAGCAGCATGCGTTCGAATCGAGCTTCGGACTTGCCTTCTTCACGCAGATTATCGTTAACCTCGAGCACCTGGGTGAAAGTAAGCTGCTCGCCCTTGATGAGATGTGACTCTCCAGGATTCGACACTTCAACCTTACGGAGCATCTGACGCACGATAACTTCGATGTGCTTGTCGTTAATGCGTACACCCTGCAAGCGGTAGACGTCCTGAACTTCGTTAACGATATACTGAGCCAGTGCTTCTACACCCTTGAGGCGGAGAATATCGTGAGGTGCTGGTGGTCCTTCGGACACAACTTCACCTTTCTCGATGTATTCACCTTCGAACACAGTCATGGTGCGCCACTTAGGAATGAGCACTTCGTAATGATCGCTGCCATCGATTGGGTTAATGCCATCTTTCGGCGTGATCACAAGGCGACGCTTGCCCTTGGTCTCTTTGCCGTAGCTAACTGTGCCAGATATTTCAGCGAGGATCGCAGGCTCTTTTGGCTTACGCGCCTCGAATAAGTCAGCAACACGCGGCAGACCACCCGTGATATCGCGAGTTTTCGAGCCTTCCTGCGGAATTCTCGCAACAACGTCACCGATGTTGAGCGCGGCGCTGTCTTTAAGCGACACGATAGAACCCGCTGGCAAGAAATAGTGAGCTGGGTGCGTAGTGCCAGGCAGGTAAATTTCTTTTCCCTTCTTGTCGACTACGGTAACCGCAGGTCGCAGTTCCTTCGCTGAAGAAGATCGCTCGTTAGGATCGATGATCGAAATACTGGTAAGACCAGTAATTTCGTCTGTCTGCTCGCGAACAGTGATGCCCTCTTCCATCGCGCTAAAGGCAACCATACCAGCCACTTCCGAGACGATCGGATGCGTGTGCGGGTCCCATGTGGCGACAATCTGTCCTGCTTCGACTGCAGTATTTTTACCAATAGTGATCAACGCGCCGTAGGGGAGCTTATAACGCTCGCGCTCGCGGCCCTGTGTGTCATCGACAATCAATTCACCGGATCGCGACACTACGACAAGCTCGCCTTTGATGTTTTCCACCGTCTTCATGTTGTGCAGGTGCACAGTACCGGTGCTCTTTACCTGAACGCTGTCGTTGGCCGTCGCGCGTGATGCCGCTCCACCGATGTGGAATGTACGCATTGTGAGCTGCGTGCCCGGCTCGCCGATAGACTGTGCCGCGATGACTCCGATAGCTTCACCGACGTTAACCTGATGACCGCGCGCAAGGTCACGTCCGTAACAAGTTGAGCAAATACCGAAACGAGTTGCACAGGTAATTGGCGAGCGGACGTAGACCTTATCAACACCACCGGCATCGAGAATATCAACCATACGCTCGCTAATGAGCGTGCCACTCTCTGCGATAACCTCACCTGTCTCTTCGTTAATTACATCTGCAGCAAGCGTTCGACCGAGCACACGATCACCGAGTGGCGCGATGATGTCGCCGCCTTCGATGATTGGCGCCATGGTGAGACCTTCTTCGGTACCGCAGTCGACTTCTGTGACCACGAGATCCTGCGAGATATCAACCAAGCGACGTGTCAGGTAACCAGAGTTTGCTGTCTTCAATGCGGTGTCGGCTAGACCCTTACGCGCACCGTGTGTCGAGGTAAAGTACTGCGACACGCTAAGTCCTTCGCGGAAGTTCGCTGTAATCGGCGTCTCAATGATCGAGCCGTCTGGACGCGCCATGAGGCCGCGCATACCCGCGAGTTGACGAATCTGTGCGGGGGAGCCACGAGCGCCTGAGTCGGCATAAATATAAACCGAGTTAAACGACTCTTGCTGCTCCTCCTCTCCTGCCTTGTTAATGACCGACTCTGTAGAGAGACCTTCCATCATAGCCTTGGCGACGACGTCGTTTGCACGAGACCAGATGTCGATAACTTTATTGTATTTCTCGCCTTGCGTAACAAGACCTGAAGCAAATTGGTTTTCGATCTCTTCGACTTCGTTGTTTGCTTGGCCGATAATCGCCGCTTTCTCGTCTGGTATAACGAAGTCGTTAACACCGATAGACGAACCCGAGCGAGTCGAATATTTATAGCCTGTATACATAAGTTGGTCGGCGAAAATTACTGTCTCTTTCAAGCCAACGTTACGATAACACGCGTTCAAAATTCCAGAGATTTGCTTCTTTGCCATCTTCTGGTTAACCATGGAGAACGGGAGGCCCTTGGGCACGATATTAGAAAGCAGCACGCGGCCGACGGTTGTGTCGACGATCGCGGTGGTCGCAACTAACTCACCCTCTTCGTTCTTTTCATAGTCAGTGATACGCGCTTTGATCCGAGCTTGTAGGTGTGCGTTGCCTGAATCGTAAGCGCGTTGCACTTCCTTCGCATCGGCGAAAGTCATACCTTCACCTTTCGCGTTCACGAGTGAGCGAGTCATGTAGTAGAGACCCAACACAACGTCTTGCGAAGGCACAATAATTGGTTCGCCGTTCGCTGGCGCCAAGATGTTATTTGTAGACATCATTAGCGTGCGCGCTTCGAGCTGTGCTTCGAGCGTAAGCGGGACGTGAACGGCCATTTGGTCGCCATCAAAGTCGGCGTTGTAGGCTGCACAAACAAGCGGATGCAGCTGAATCGCTTTGCCTTCGATTAGCACCGGCTCAAAAGCCTGAATACCAAGACGGTGAAGCGTCGGCGCGCGGTTGAGAAGCACCGGATGCTCGCGAATCACGTCGGCGAGAATATCCCACACTTCAGCTGTTTCACGCTCAACCATTTTCTTAGCAGCTTTAATTGTTGTCGCAAGACCACGACGCTCGAGCTTGCCAAAAATAAACGGCTTAAAGAGTTCCAATGCCATTTTCTTAGGCAGTCCACACTGGTGCAAACGCAGTGTAGGGCCAACCACGATCACAGAACGGCCAGAGTAGTCTACGCGCTTACCGAGCAAGTTCTGACGGAAGCGACCCTGCTTGCCTTTAATCATGTCGGCGAGCGACTTAAGGGGACGCTTGTTCGAACCGGTAATCGCACGGCCACGACGGCCATTATCGAGAAGCGCATCGACCGCTTCTTGCAACATGCGCTTCTCATTACGCACGATAATATCAGGCGCATTAAGATCGAGCAGTCGCTTGAGTCGATTGTTACGGTTGATTACTCGACGATACAAGTCGTTGAGATCAGATGTGGCAAAACGGCCGCCATCGAGTGGCACGAGTGGGCGCAAATCTGGCGGCAGAACCGGCAGCACGTTCATCACCATCCACTCGGGCTTGTTTCCTGACTCGGCAAACGCCTCGAGGAGCTTCAATCGCTTCGAGAGTTTCTTGAGTTTGGTCTCAGAATTAGTCGCTGGAATTTCTTCGCGCAGACGCGCAACTTCAGCGTCGACTTCGAGATCCTTCATCAGCGCTTGAATAGCCTCGGCGCCCATTTTGGCGTCAAACTCATCGCTGAACTCTTCCATCGCCTCGAAATACTGCTCGTCGTTTAGTAGCTGTCCTTTCTCGAGGTTTGTCATACCAGGATCGGTCACAACAAAAGACTCGAAGTAAAGAATTCGCTCGATGTCGCGAAGCGTCATATCGAGAAGCAGGCCAATGCGCGAGGGCAATGACTTGAGGAACCAAATGTGTGCAACCGGGCTCGCCAGTTCGATATGACCCATACGGTCGCGACGAACTTTAGATAGCGCTACCTCTACGCCACATTTTTCACAGATTACGCCGCGATGCTTAAGTCGCTTGTATTTGCCACAGAGGCACTCGTAGTCTTTGGTTGGGCCGAAAATTTTGGCGCAGAACAACCCATCGCGCTCAGGCTTGAATGTCCTATAGTTTATAGTTTCAGGCTTTTTCACTTCGCCGAACGACCACGCTCTGATCATCTCCGGAGAGGCAAGACCGATGCGAATGGAGTCAAATTCATCGGATGGTGACTGAGACTTTAACAACCCTAGTAGGTCTTTCATTCTAGATCCTCCACCTGACGCGGGTAACGCGCCACGGCTTTAATATTCACTAATTCTTGCGTTTTAGCTCGCTTGGCGAACCGACGTGAATGCCAGCTTATTTGCTGACATCCAACTCCATGTCGATTGCAAGAGATCGAATCTCTTTCAAGAGAACGTTAAACGACTCAGGCATACCAGGCTCCATGCGATGGTCTCCGTCGACGATGTTTTTATACATCTTCGTCCGGCCCGCGACGTCGTCCGACTTCACGGTAAGCATCTCTTGCAGAGTGTATGCAGCGCCATAAGCTTCGAGAGCCCATACTTCCATCTCTCCGAAGCGCTGGCCGCCGAACTGAGCCTTACCGCCCAGCGGTTGCTGAGTAACGAGGCTGTAGCTACCTGTCGATCGCGCGTGCATCTTGTCATCGACCAAGTGGTTAAGCTTGAGCATATACATGATGCCGACTGTGACTTTGCGATCAAACTCTTCGCCGGTGCGACCATCGCGCAGGCTTACCTGTCCGCTTTCATCGATACCTGCTAGTTCGAGCATGCCTTTGATTTCAGTCTCGGCTGCACCATCGAACACAGGTGTTGCCATAGGCACGCCTGCACGAAGATTGTGTGCGAGCTCGAGAATTTCATCATCGCTGAAGCTCTTCAGATCTTCTTGCTTGTCGCCGATTTTATTGTAAACCTCGGTCAACAGCTTACGCACGTCAGCCGCTTTCTTCTGCGAGTCGAGCATCTCACCAATTCGATTACCAAGGCCCTTAGCAGCCGCACCGAGGTGAGTCTCAAGAATCTGACCCACGTTCATACGCGACGGTACGCCGAGAGGATTGAGCACGATATCGACCGGCTCACCTTTTTCATCGTACGGCATATCTTCGACAGGCATGATCACCGAGATAACACCTTTGTTACCATGGCGTCCTGCCATTTTGTCACCCGGCTGAATGCGACGTTTGATAGCAAGATAGACCTTTACGATCTTAAGCACGCCTGGGGCGAGATCGTCGCCTTGGGTTAACTTGCCGCGCTTGTCTTCATAGCGCGCGTCTAATTCGGCGCGACGCTCTTTGAGCTGCTCTTCTGCACGCTCTAGCTGCTTATTAACTGCGTCATCAGACAGACGGAGCTTGAACCAGTCTTCGCGTGGAAGTTCGGCCAAATACCCAGCAGTGACTTTCTGACCCTTCTTAAGCTTAGGTCCGCCGGCAACGACTTTATTGAGTAATGCTTTCTCTAAGCGCTCGTAGGTCGCGCCCTGGACAATGCGGAACTCGTCTTCGATGTCTTTTCGCACTTTTTTAAGCTGCGACTCTTCGATTTCGATTGCTCGCTTGTCTTTCTCAAGGCCGTCACGCGTAAACACTTGTACATCGATTACCGTACCGGTGACACTCGTTGGAACGCGCTGCGAAGTATCTTTCACGTCTGAGGCTTTCTCGCCAAAAATCGCACGCAGGAGTTTCTCTTCGGGCGTTAGTTGAGTTTCGCCCTTAGGAGTCACCTTACCGACCAGAATGTCACCCGCGCTAACCTCAGCGCCGATGTATACGATGCCCGACTCGTCGAGTTTGCTCAACGCGCCTTCACCAACATTCGGGATATCAGCCGTAATTTCTTCAGAACCGAGCTTCGTGTCGCGAGCGACACACGTGAGTTCTTGAATGTGAATAGTCGTGAATCGATCTTCCTTGACTACTCGTTCAGAAATCAGAATCGAATCTTCGAAGTTATAGCCATTCCACGGCATAAACGCGATACGCATGTTTTGACCAAGCGCGAGTTCACCCATGTCTATCGAAGGACCGTCGGCAAGAATATCGCCTCGTGTCACGATGTCGCCTTCTTTCACGAGAGGCTTCTGGCTGATACACGTATTCTGATTAGATCGCGTGTATTTGGTTAGGTTGTAAATATCTACACCCGCCTCACCTGCATCTGTCTCTTCGTCGTTAACGCGAACGATGATGCGCGCGCCGTCAACGCTTTCGATAACACCACCGCGGAAGGCAACCTCACATACACCCGAATCGGCGGCGACGTTACGCTCCATGCCGGTTCCTACTAAAGGCTTTTCGGTCTTTAGCGTAGGGACAGCTTGGCGTTGCATATTCGAGCCCATCAATGCGCGGTTAGCGTCATCGTGCTCGAGGAACGGGATCAACGCGGCTGCAACAGACACCATCTGCTGTGGCGCAACGTCCATGTAGTCAACTTCTTCGCGGAGCTTGAGAGTCGTCTCGCCCTTATAACGAACGGTGACTAGCGTATCGACAAATCCACCTTTCTTATCGAGTGGCGCGCTCGCTTGTGCAATAACGAAATCGCTTTCATCAATTGCTGATAGATAGTCGATCTCATCTGTAACTTTGTTCTTCACTACTTTGCGGTACGGGCTCTCGAGGAAACCGTAATGATTCGTACGCGCATAGGTTGCGAGCGAGTTGATTAGACCAATGTTTGGTCCCTCAGGCGTCTCAATTGGGCATACACGACCATAGTGAGTCGGGTGCACGTCGCGCACTTCGAATCCAGCACGCTCGCGGGTAAGACCACCCGGACCGAGGGCCGAAACGCGGCGCTTATGCGTCACCTCAGACAATGGATTGTTCTGATCCATAAACTGAGAGAGCTGGCTCGAACCAAAAAACTCTTTGATCGCTGCGGCAACTGGTTTCGCATTTATCATGTCTTGCGGCATGAGCCCTTCGGAATCAGCCATGCTTAGACGTTCTTTGACAGCTCGCTCTACGCGGACGAGGCCAACGCGGAACTGGTTTTCTGCCATCTCACCGACCGAGCGAATGCGGCGGTTGCCAAGGTGATCGATATCATCAACCGAACCAAAACCATTACGAATACCGACGAGTGTTTTCAACACTTCGACAATGTCGTCTTGGTCGAGCACGGCAGACCCTTCGGTCTCTTGGCGACCTAAGCGGCGGTTAAACTTCATGCGGCCAACAGCCGAGAGGTCATAACGCTCAGGTGAGAAGAATAAGTTTGCGAACAGATTTTCGGCCGACTCTTTAGTTGGCGGCTCGCCTGGACGCATCATGCGATAAATTTCGACCATCGCTTCGAGCTTCGATGTAGTGCCATCGATACGCAATGTGTCTGACACAAAAGGACCGCAGTCGAGGTCATTCGTGTAAATCGTTTGGAATTCAGTGACGCCCTGCTCAACAAATTCAGCAAGCATTTCGTGAGTGATCTCAGCGTTACACGCGAAGATTATCTCGCCAGTCTCCTGATTCACAACATCGGCTGCAAGCGCTTCACCCGCGAGGAAGTCTTCAGTTACGATTAGATCTTTGAGCTTTGCTGTTTCCATCTGTCGAACGTGACGACTGGTAATACGACGCCCATTCTCAACGATGACAGCGCCCTTCTTGTCGGTAATGTCAAAGTTAAGCACTTCGCCACGTAGCCGCGCAGGAATAAGCTGAAGCGAGAAGCTAGGCTCCTTGCCTTTAGTGATTTTAAACGTGTTGTTCTCGTAAAAAGCCTCGAGAATTTCCTGCGACGAATAACCAAGCGCTCGCATAAGAACAGTCGCAGGCAATTTGCGGCGACGGTCAATGCGTACGTAGACCATGTCTTTCGGATCGAATTCGAAGTCTAACCATGAACCACGGTAAGGAATCACGCGCGCAGAGTAGAGCAGCTTGCCCGAGCTGTGCGTTTTTCCGCGGTCGTGGTCAAAGAACACGCCAGGCGAACGGTGTAGCTGAGACACAACGACTCGCTCCGTACCGTTAATGACGAATGTTCCAGAGTCGGTCATCAATGGGATTTCGCCCATATAGACTTCTTGCTCTTTAATATCCTTAATGGTTTGAGTCGTTGATTCCTTATCGTAAAGGATCAACCTAACTTTCACCCGTAAGGAGACGGAATAAGTAGAACCGCGCAATTGACACTCTTTCACGTCGAATACCGGCTTACCTAGCTCGTAGCTCACGTACTCGAGTACGGCTTTGCCCGAATAGCTGACTATTGGGAAAACGGACTTAAACGCTGCATGTAGACCTTGGTCTTTGCGCGCGTCGAGAGGGCTGTCGAGTTGTGTAAACTGTCTATAGGAATCGACTTGTATAGATAAGAGGTACGGTATATCCATAGCACTCGGCAGTTTGCCAAAGTTTTTACGGATTCGTTTTTTCTCTGTATACGAATAGGCCATTGCTGTGTTCCTAGCGTTGCGTACTAGTGGGGTACTAAGGGTGTAGAAGTCTTACAACGACGAACACCGGATGCAGAAATCTGCATCCGGTGAGCATCGGTTTTCAGCTTAAGCAGATTACTTAAGCTCAACTGTGGCGCCAGCCTCTTCGAGAGCTTTCTTAGCTTCTTCAGCTTCGCCTTTAGGTGCAGCTTCCTTCAATGTTGAAGGTGCGCCATCAACAAGCTCTTTCGCTTCTTTCAGGCCAAGACCTGTAATGCCGCGAACCGCTTTAATGACGTTTACTTTCTTCTCGCCTGCGCCAGTAAGAACGATATCGAACTCAGTCTGTTCTTCAGCAGCAACAGCTTCGCCTGCAGCAGCGGCAGGAGCAGCGGCTACAGCGGCAGCTGCAGAAACGCCAAACTTCTCTTCCATTGCTTCAACCAGCTGAACAACGTCCATTACCGACATTTCGGCGATTGCTTCTAATACGTCTTCTTTAGATAGAGCCATGACTCTTATCTCCTAATAAAATAATTAATATAAATTTTGTGTCTCGCTGCCTAAGCAACGAAAAAACTAGGCTGCTTCCTGCTTCTGGTCTCGAACTGCAGCAACGCCACGCGTTACCTTCGAGGGAACCTCTTTCATGGTTCTTGCAAGCTTCGTTACAGGCGCCAACATCACGCTCATAAGGATAGACAGCGCCTGATCGTGAGTCGGCAACTTTGCCAACACGTCGATCTGACTTGCGTCTAATAACTTACCACCAACAGACAATGCTCTGATTTCGAACTTAGCATTCTCTTTCGCAAAATCCTTTAGCACACGCGCGGCGGCTCCGGGATCGTCCTGCGAAAAAGCGAGAATGGTAGGCCCAACTAGCACTTCTTGAATACACTCGAAATCTGTCGCCTCTACTGCTTTCTTAAGCAGCGTGTTGCGAACAACACGTAGATAGACATTATTTTCTCGAGCGCTCTTACGAAGTGCAGTCATCTGACTTACAGTTACGCCGCGGTAATCCGCGAGAACTGCAGACAAAGCACTGCTAGCAGCTTGATTGACTTCTGAAACGATTTGTTTCTTGTCTTCCAATCTAATAGCCACTATCTCAACTCCATATTGTTGTGATCACCCTCAGTCTTCGACAGCTTTCTTTAGCGAGCGAGCCCTCTAAAAATAACTAGCAATTTCGTGACAAGTAATCCTTAAGCTCTTTCGAGCTTTGGACGAAAACAGTAAGTAGAGAATTATAAAACCTCAACCACTGCCTTCTTTCATTCGGTGAGTAAGATGCGAGCCGCGGTGTGCATGACACACCGAAACTCATATCGGGTTTCACCATCTGCGTAGGAAATTAAGAAGCCGATTTTGCCTACCTGGCAGAACCACACTTCACCTACGGTCTTTGACGGCCCTGCCAGAGAACTGACAAAACCCCAAAGTTTGTCGCTGACCAAGACTTGCGTCAGCGGCGCTGCGGCCAGCGCGATGCACCGGCCTGCGATTTCTTTAGATTGCGAGCGACGAGTGGTCGATCTGCAGGCCAGGGCCCATAGTCGATGACAACGTTACTTTGCGAATGTAGACACCCTTGGCAGAAGCAGGCTTAACCTTTTTCAGGTCTAGCAGCAGTGCCTCGAGGTTAGCCGTAACAGCAGCCACGTCGAAGTCTACCTTGCCAATACCACCGTGGATGATTCCATTCTTGTCTGTGCGGTAGCGAACCTGGCCACCTTTTGCGTTTTTGACCGCAGTCTCAACGTCAGGTGTTACCGTGCCAACCTTGGGGTTAGGCATCAGGCCACGTGGGCCAAGAACGGTGCCCAGCTTACCAACTACGCGCATGGCGTCTGGGGTAGCAATAACGACGTCGAAGTCTAGGTTACCCGCCTGAATGCTTTCGGCTAGGTCGTCAAAACCAACGATGTCTGCGCCAGCTGCTTTCGCCTTCTCTGCATTTTCGCCTTGAGCGAAAACGGCGACCCGCACTTCTTTACCAGTGCCTGCGGGCAGTACAGTTGAACCACGGACGGCTTGGTCCGACTTACGCGCGTCGATGCCGAGATTAACCGAGACGTCGAGCGACTCTTTGAATTTGCCTGTGGCGAATTCTGAGAGGATCGCGACCGCATCAGCCACCGAGTAGGCTTTGCCTGGCTCGATTTTGGCAGCAAGTGCCTTTTTCTTTTTGCTTAATTTAGCCATGTTACTAAACTCCCTCGACGATGAGGCCGGCGCTGCGCGCGCTGCCCGCCAATGTACGCACTGCCGCGTCCATATCAGCCGCTGTTAAGTCGGCCATCTTTTGAGTCGCCACTTCTTCGAGTTGCGCACGAGTAACAGTGCCAACTTTCTCAGTGTTTGGGCGACCGCTACCCTTAGTGATGCCGACGATTTTTCGCAGCAGCACTGAAGCAGGCGGAGTTTTCATGATGTAGGTGAAGCTGCGATCCGAGTAGACCGTGATCACTACGGGAATCGGTAAGCCAGCTTCCATGCTCTGTGTTGCAGCATTGAATGCCTTACAGAATTCCATGATGTTAACACCGTGCTGACCTAAAGCAGGTCCAACTGGTGGGCTCGGGTTAGCTTTGCCAGCCCCGACTTGTAGCTTGATATAAGCTAGTACTTTCTTAGCCATGTTGCTCTCCTTGGGTGCAGACGTTGACGCGGGCTTATAAAAACTGAAACCTTGCCAACTCCCCTGCGTACTCTAAATGACTTAGAGCTCGTCTTTATGGCCGGAGGCGCCATTTTGACGACTCCCGACCGCTTCGCTTTGGGCTTTCGCCCAAAAATTCATGCTTACTTTTAGACCTAAAGGCCTAGAGCCTAAGACTAGCTCTTTTCGACTTGACCGAACTCTAACTCGACCGGTGTAGACCTACCGAAAATCAGCACCGCTACGCGCAGTCTGTTCTTCTCGTAATTCACTTCCTCTACAGTGCCTGTAAAGTCATTGAAAGGACCGTCTGTTACTCGAACCATTTCGCCAGGCTCATAAACAGTCTTGTGCGCTGGCATGTCTTCGCTCGCTTCCATGCGCTGCAGTATTTTGTCGGCCTCTTTCGCCGTAATCGGCGCGGGTCGATCTGCTGTACCGCCAATAAATCCCATGACGCGCGGCGTGTTTTTAACCAAATGCCACGTATCGTCATTGAGCTCCATATGAACAAGCACATAGCCAGGGAAGAACTTGCGCTCGCTTTTGCGCTTTTGACCCGCGCGCATCTCAACCACTTCTTCTGTGGGGACAAGCACATCATCGAATAGATCTTCCATACCCTGTAACGCAATACGCTCTTGCAACGAGAGCATTACTTTCTTCTCATATCCGGAGAAGGCGTGAACTACATACCAACGCTTAGCCATTGTTGCCCCTATCCGATTATCGATGAGACGGCGCTGTTGAGCGCCCAATCAAGCAGCCATAAAATAATGGCGACAATGAAGATAACAACCAATACCACAATGGTGGTTTGGGTAGTCTCTTGCCGAGTTGGCCATACAACCTTACGAATCTCGGTCCTTGCCTCGAGGCAAAGCTCGAGGAACGATCGTCCTCGCACGGTTTGGATCGCAATCCAGCCGGCGATAGCGGCAGCGATGATCAATCCGACCACGCGAACCAATAAAGATTCCGTCGCGAAATAAGAATTTGCGTAGATCGCGGCGACGGTGATGGCCACAACGACGAGCCACTTAAGGCCATCTAACTTAGTGCTCGCGCCTTCAATTTTCTCTGACATAGTGCTCGCTTATTCTCTTATTTTGGTGGCCTAGACCAGCTAATCACTGAATACACCTAGACTCATCCGTCACCGGCATGGAGCCGATGCATTAATCCCGCCACTCGCTGAGCAATTACCCAACGACTATGTGGCAGGCCAGGAGGGAATCGAACCCCCAACCTGCGGTTTTGGAGACCGCTGCTCTGCCAATTGAGCTACTGGCCTAAACTCTTTTGCTCGTCTATTTGGTTCGATCTAAATTTAGATCTAATTAGAATCTAAACTCTAACACCGAGTTAATTATGTCCGAACTCTACAAAGACGACTAAGCCGAGACATCCTATCGGAGGTCTCGGCTCAGCGAAAAGCCTGTTAAAGCTTACTCGAATATCTTCGCTACAACGCCGGCGCCTACTGTGCGACCGCCTTCACGGATCGCAAAGCGGAGACCTTCGTCCATCGCGATTGGCGCAATCAACGTGACTTCCATCTTCACGTTGT
>Ga0115556_1001445_pt1 | contig 16351 bp, 14 predicted proteins | sample COGITO_mtgs_1104_5_FD_87282 | JGI IMG/M metagenome (GOLD analysis project Ga0115556, IMG submission 87282) | Pelagic marine microbial communities from North Sea - COGITO_mtgs_110414 | ecosystem: Environmental > Aquatic > Marine > Epipelagic | place: Germany:Helgoland, sampling site Kabeltonne... | reverse complement strand
TTTTTCAATTTGTCCTATATTATTAACAGGGGTGTGTGTGGTTATTGTTACATTATTATCTAACTTCGACTAAGGTAAGACAAGTTAACAATTTGTCTAAATCACAACCAAGAAGAAAGCCACCCACAAGATCGAAAACGGCGAACGAACAGCAAACAACCAGGAACCCCAACGGAAACCCAGGAATCAAAAGGGATCACGAACAACGATGACAAAGAGAACCAACACATCTGGATAAACCAGGACAAGAAGAGAGGAATCACTAACTAAACCAAGAGGCAAACAAACAACAAAAAACACGACAACCTGCAAACTCAGACACCGCTATGCCCAAACACACAAGAGTAAAATAGTCGAAAGTAAAATTCCAAGAGATATCCGGAAAATAACATATATAGAGAAGAAGCAAGTTCCAAATTATTAAAAATCTAAGTGTCACACACTTGTTGGTTGTTTTCTTCTACTTATTGTTCCGACTCAAAACCGATTCAATTCTGTTCACAAAACTGCAGGCTAGTGATAATCCTTGTCCACTCTTCATCATCCTTGAATTTCCCTCCTGCGCGCTCTAGTCCAGCTCGATAATACTCTTCTGCCTCTTTGAATTTGCGGAGTTCAAAAAGGGCATCCGCTGCACGGATTAGCCATTCGCTATCGCAGCCGCTTTCGCTTTCGCTTTCCTCCTCCTCGCGCTCTACTATGCTCGCCGCTTTACTTTCCTTGTCCTTATCATTGACTGGAGCCCCCCCATTGTTGTTTGTGGCTTTCAGAGCATACTTGATGCCCTTGAGCAAGCTCTCCTCATAGACCCCAAAATACAATTTGGCAGAAAGGAAATTTTCTCGCCCCTCTCCCAGCTCGAAACCGTTTCCAACTCTTTCGAAAAGGTTTCTTGCAATGGCTAATTGCTTTTCCCTGGAGGGATCCCCGAAGCAGGCCTGTCCCACGACGGAATACATGAGCGAGAGGCTATCATAATTCCAGAGGCCTTTGCTAAGGCTGACGAGCGATTTAGTCAGCTCGTTCTCCTTAACTTCTTTCGAGGCTGCAAGGTGAATTCCACTGAGGTTGTGGTAATTCTGGAAAATGATGCTGAGTGTGAGTTCAATTGGAGGTGAATCGAATGAAGCAGGGTTGTTTGTTTGTTTGTGTTCGTTCGTTCGTTCGCTCGCCCGCTCGCTCGCCCGCTCGCTCGTTCGATTACAAAAAATAGGTGCCATCGCCATCTTACCTCTCTGAGTAACCGTTGTACGACGCCGCTGCCTGCACCATCACTACTGCCATTGCCAATTTTTATGGCTTGCTCATGGGACAGCAAGGCCGATTTCGTGTCATCGAGAACCTCTTGGAACCATTTCCCCCGACTCGTCCAGACCAAGACCTCGACAAGCTGTTCAAATCTCTCCTTCTCACGTATTGGTGGAGGAGGGGGCGGTGGGGGTGGTAATTTTTTGTTGTGCTGAAATTTCTTTTGCTTTTCTTCATTGCGTATTCTCTCGCAAAGGAAGGCGACACACCGAACGACCTGTCCCGGTTCCTCGCCGCGCAAATTTACGTGTTCGGCGTAGGAATTTTCCTCATTTAGGACCCGAACTCGCGCGATAACTGGGGGAAGTTTCGCCCCTTTCGTTGTTTCCGACGCAGTTGTTTTTGTTGTACTCGTTGCGTTCATTGCTTTCATTGTGTTCATTGCGCTCATTGAATTCATTTTCTCTGAAGCTAAATCGCGCGAATCGCCTGCATATTCGTTTTCGTTCTCTTCCCCAAAATTGCCAAACTCTGCTCTCACAACAACACCGCTCTCATAATCCTCATTTATCCCACCGCCCCACCAGAGGTGACGAAAGCTATCCTCAATAACACTGACTAAAAACCTTTCCCCCCTCTTCGTCCGGTCACCTCCAACTCCCACCGGAATCGAAATCGAAGGGAGGGAGAGTCCATCCAGGTAGGACGACTTCACAGTTGATGGGGGGGCTAATTCTGATCCATCATTATTCTCCCCATCATTACTGGTTTTCTCCTTTTCCTTCTCCTTCTCCTTCTCCTTCTCCTTTTCCTTCTCCTTCTTCTCTTTGATTACTCGACTTACGCAGATTTTCCATTGCGACGACGTTCCCGCCAAAGGCAATACCACCCCCCCTGATGATTGGGCACCCATCACGAAGATGAGAGTGACAAAAGCCAAAGCCGAGGGGCGCATTATTCCTCCCCGGTAAGTTTCGGCCCTTTCTCGCGTTGAAGTCAGGGAACCACCCTCAAATACGCTAGTTTATAGAAAAAACACGATTAAAATAAAGGCTGTCGAAGCATCGTCTTTTTTCTCTGCCAAGTTTTCTCCTCCAAGCCGAACACTACCAATTCACGCATCGAACCACCCATAAGCGTTTCCACTAGGAGAAAAAAACACACGGAAGTTACCTGTACTACCTTTTAAAGCACGGCAATCAATCGTTGAATCCTCGAATCCCTTTTTTGTTCAACATTTAGCCCCTCCCTATCCATTGGAATCCCCCCCCTATCCCCAATGGATTCAGACAGTGAAGATGATCTGCAGCAGTACAACATGCAGGGTCAAACCACAGGGCTTTCGCGCGACAGCGTTCGGCGTGGTGAGTCGAACACTTTTGGAGTGAAGGGGGATCCCTCAAAAAGGAAGAGGAATAGGGAGGAAGCCTTGTATGGGATCTTTGGGGAGGAAGGAGATGAGCAGGGGGGCGGGATTGGGTATGGCGGAAGAAGTATTAGTGCATACGACAGCGACGACGAACCCGATGATGGCTTAATGGATGACTTAGGGGGGGCAAAGAGAGCCAAATACGGGGGAGGAAATATGGCGTTTGTGAAGGCCAATGATTCCAGTGATGACAACCGAGAAGACGAGGAAGGCGCCGACTCCTCCTCCGACGAGGAGGAGCGGCGAGAAGTCAGCGAGAGGTCGCGAGATGCGAACGAGAAATTTTTGGAGTTACTCGTCAGGGGTGGCGGGGGCAAGAAGAGCCACCACACGCAACAAACACAACACACACAACGCACTCACGTCGCTGCTCCCTCCTCGCAACCACTACGAGAGTCACTCGCGAGCGAACGTGCCTCCCAGAGCGGCGTGGGTTCAAGCAGCACTGGGTACGATAATTTCGCTGCGGCTGGCCTCGGCCTCGGTGCGAACTCTGTAAAGTTGGGGGGTGCATCTCCATCTCCATCTCCATCTCCATTTCCATCTCCATCTCCATCTCCACCTCCACCTCCACCAGCCACCGCTGCGGAAAAAACTCCCCAGTTTGGCGGACTTGGCCTAGGGACTGCAACGTTGCCCCCGCCTCCATCCCAGGAAAAACCGTTTGACATTCAGAAGTCATCGCTTGGAAAGTGGGAAAAGCACACAAAGGGTTTTGGAGCGAAGATGCTTTCCAAGATGGGTTTCACTGGTCGGCTTGGCTCGAAAGCGAAGGGAGTATCAGGGACAGTCGGCGTTGTAATACGTCCCAATGCGTTGGGCCTTGGATTCGGGGGGTTCAAAGAGGCAAGCAAGCTCGAGGAGAACAAGAAGATGGAGGTCGAGTTGAAGGGAGGCGACTACGAGGAGGAGAAGAAGAGGGTGAGGGAGAGGGCGAAGCAAGAGGAGGCGAAAAAGGTAGCAACCGCGATGCGGGGCGCATACGGCATAGACGAGTCGTCGACGTCCTTTCGCAAATCGTCTTCCTCTTCGAAGAAGAAATCGAAGAAGAAGAAAGCAAACTACGTTTCTGCCTCCGACATAATGAAGGAGGTGGAGAGGAATGCCGATGGTGGGAATGATACGCTCAGCAAGATTGTAGATATGAGGGGGGAGCAGGTTAAAACTTATTATGGCGGTGATATGTCCAATGTTAGGGTGAACGAAGGGAGCGAAGGGGGGACCAACAGCAAGGTTGGGCCACCTCTGTTGGGGGCTGAGCTGCTTCATAATCTAACAATGACCATCAACAGGTCCGAGGTAAGTGATCGCCACGAATATTGGAAACTTTGTCTGCAAGTCTTTTTGGCAAGACGTTTTTTTTTTGGTCTTGACCTACCTTAACCTAAACAAACACACTCATTTTCACCCTCTGCACAGGAGGCGATACGATCCGCGACGCATTATAAGCGCTTGGCGGCGTCGAGAGTGGAGCTGCACTCCCGCGAGGTGAAAGAGTTACAGGAGCGCAGTGCCGAGGTTGAATCGAAGAAGCAGCGCTTGGAGGAAATCGAGAATCTTCTCTCGACAATCTCCACAGACCCCGCCAACAGCAGCAGCAACACCAAAATCGACGACGTTTTATCCGTTTTCAACAGCATCAACGACAAGTACGCATTCGAATATAGCAAACTGCAGCTTGTCAAATTACTTCCGGCCTACCTGACACCGATTCTCATGGACAAACTAGCAGGCTACAGCCCCTTGGAAGATCCAAGTAAAATTTCCGAACTTTTCAAGGTCTGGAAGTCAGCTCTCCCATCCCCCAACATTTTGCTGCACCTATTTGATAAGTTTGTGAATCCGCTTTTGAATCGCGAAATAATGAATTCGTGGTTCCCAGCAACGAGCGACCCCGATCCGGTCATAAAAATTTTCACCGACTTTAGCTCCCTTCTCGGCAAGAAGTCGACCAAATTTTTGCTGGACAACACAATCATGCCTAAACTGACCAGTGCCGTGGAGGATTGGAACCCAACAGTCGACGAGACGCCTATCCACTCTTGGCTTCACCCCTGGCTCCCGCATTTGCCTTCTTCTATCTTGTCGCCTCTGTTCCCCCCCATTCGACGGAAGCTTGCCCGCACGCTAAAGGCATGGCACCCTTCTGACACCAGCGCCTTCGAGCTATTCAGGAAGTGGAAAGACGTATTCGATGCAAATTCGACGGCTAATTTGCTCGAAAAGAGCATTGCCCCGAAGCTCGCAACTGCGATTCGCAAGGAGCTGAAGATTGATCCCAGCAGCCAAGATATGAAGGTTTTGGACTGTGTGTGTGTGTGGAGGGAGATGCTGGGGCCGCACCTATGGGGTTGCTTGGTAGAGGGGGAGTTATTGCTACCTTGGATCAACGTCTTGTGGCGATGGGTCACCACCGAAGGGGCGGATTTGGAGGAAATTAAAGATTTCTACTTTGGCTGGAAGGAGATTGTTGGCGTCAACGTGGCAGAAGGAGATGAACACTGCTGCAAATACTTTTATACAGGATTACGGATGATTAAGAGCCTCAGAACGGAGAGGTAAGTGAATATTGGGCTCATTTTTACTTTCTCTAGTCATACTCTGTTTTGACTATGACTAATTCAACCTTACCCATGGGCAGCACCAGTACCGTGCAAAAGCCGCCTGGAAAGAGTACTACGTGTTTCGCAGATGCATTAGAAGCGAGAAGTCGCATCTTGGCAGATAGAAATAAAAAAAATAGGACCAGAGAGATGCAAGAAAGAAAGCTGCAGAATAGCTTCAGCAATAAGAGGAGAAGCGCTTTCCATGAGGATCCGACCGTCAGTATTCGGGAGGTCGTGGAGAGCAGATGCGAAGAGCTAGGGCTTAATTTCTTGATGAAGGACAATACCAATGTAAATGGCTGCCAGCTGTTTGAATTTGAGGAGAACAAACTGGTATACTTCAAGAACAACGAAATTTACCTTAAACTCAAGGGGAGTAGCAATAGCAATGGAAGTGGTTACTGTATCGTCTCCTATGAGGAGTTGATGAACTAACCTAACCGTAGTAGTTGATAGTAGAATGAATGAGCGTTTTTGCATAACGACTACACTACTCACTCGTCTGTTTTCCCGACACTCTCTCCTCTAACTTCCCTTTCCTTCCTTCCTTCCTCCCTTCCTTCCTTCCTTACTCAATAATTGCTTTTCGATTTGTGCCAAGCCGCCCAGTATATTCATCCCCCAGACCGACCTTCCCTTTGACCTCAAAATTGACGCTGTCAAACCTTTCCCCGAAAGTTGTACCCCCTGCTTCACTACTACTACTACTACTACTACTACTACTACTTCTTCTTCTTCTTCTTCTTCTCCTTCTCCTTTTCTAACCCACGGTCTGAGATCCCCGGAATTAGCATCCTCACCAAAGCGCAGGCAAGTCTACTCACAGCGAACAACAACCCAATTGCTGCCACAGACAGCACCCTGTAGTTGTCCCCTATTTCTGCAAAAGCAAGGGGAGGGGAGAGCATGTAATTGATGTTCATTCCTGTATATATAGATATTATTGTGACAAAAAAAGTGTACACTAGTCCGAAACTCGACACACTTGCCAGCCACCACTGGTGGTGAATTGGGTAGATTACTAATTCGGTGAGATGATGAGCAACTGTTTTGTTTCATGAATGTCAGCTCACTCACCTTGAAGAATCCTTTGCGGCCGACAACGACCCGTCCAGTAAAGAGGTAAAACAACGGGAGGAAAAGTAAAACAAAATGATAAACCCAAAAATATTCAACCTCGAAAGATTCCTTGAGGTCTCGTGTATCTGATTCGATGAACACGATCCAAACCAAAACTTGGAATGAGTACAGTAGATTGACTATCGCGAACTTCACCTTTCGTGAAACTATGCCGTCAGGTAAACCGAGGAGTACAGCAAGGAGTTGGAGAAGGTTGCAAGGCATCAACAAGAATAGAAATTTTAGTCTGTAGCCCATCAGTTTGAAGCGTATTTGGAGACCATAGAGCACGATCGTAACGAAAAAAACTGGCGCAGGCAATCTCAGCGATATCCCCTTCCCTTCCCCACTTGCCCCAGAAAATGCAACTCTCAAGAACGCAAGGAAAACCATCGCCATTACGATCGTCTCGACCAACATCCGCTCTGGGGAGATGTACCAGGTGGCCACATTCTCTCTTACCCCTTCTTGGAGAGTTCTACAGAGCACAGTCGGATTTTGATAGCAGATGGCATTGTCACTATTGGTTTCGTCCAGGGGTATGAGCCCTGGCAGAAGCCTTTGGTTAAGGAGCAAGTCCATGATTTATGCTAGAAAAAACCTCAACCCGAACGACAATACAATTAAGAGGGACAGAGGGCGAGGACGAGGGACAGAGGAGGACGAGGGACCACCAACTATTAGGGACAGAGGAACCACGAACTATTAGAAAACCACGAAAAAATTGGAAAAAAAATAAAGAATCCGAACCTTGGGAACTCCGACCATTATCACAATTTCGGCAAAAAAGGAAGTCACTTGCTCGTGTCAGACATCAGACATCTATCAAATTATTATTATTATTTTTTAACCAACCTAGTTGTTCTTGTCTTTTAGAATAACCCAGCGATGGTGGTGTATGTTCCCACCCCCATTGCAAGTAACCCGAATCCAAGCATGAACATGACCAACCAGAACTCACGGAAAACCTTCATTTTGTACCAGAGTCTGTAGAATACGTAGAGGAATCTGTCGCTGGGTGTGACAAAATTTACGTCAGAAATCTCCACTGGAATATCAGCCGAATCTGTGCTTGAACTCCTTTCCATTTTATTACCCATTTCTGTACTCGATACGATACTGTCGATATTAAGCTGAGAGCGCCGGTGAAGAGCTCTGAAAGGGTAGCAAATGAATGAATCTGCCAGCCCTGCCTGGCTCATGCACATTTCAAATTTATTCCAATGGACAGTGATATACATCAGTGCCGGTAGAATGTAGGCGAGAAAACTTGCGCTTATTGCTCCAGTTAGCTCAAGCACTAGGCCAAGGTCGCTGAAAGACACTGAGAGGACAAGACAGGAGAGATAGAGTGATACAGTCGTTTTTATTCTGAGGGGTCCGGGGAGCTCGTTGGCTATGGTCTCATCATGTGTGACAGACAAGATTGCATGTCTCGCCACAAAGCTCTCCATGGGGTAGGTGAATACCATTGTTAAAGCCAAAAGAAATCGCCCGAACCCCAGGATCAGCCCTCGGTCAAAGTTATTTAAAATATCGCCCTCGGTTTCCTCAAGGAATCCAAGATAGCCCATGAGACCAAGGACAAGGCACATGGCCGTGGCAGACCCGACGGAAATATCAGTGACCTTGCCCCACCGTTCTTGGGTAGGATTCTTTAAAGACGATGCCACAATAAAGCTGCTGTGGTGACAAACAAAGGCGAAACTCATTGCCCCAACTCCGCTGAACATTGTGGAAGGACGGATGATAGAGCCAGACAACACCTTCCAAAATCCGCCCGCTGCAGCAACAGTGGAGGAGACGGGGGAAGCAAAGAGAATTATGAAGACCAGTATTAGGTCAGCCATTACACTAGCAGATGACGTGAAAGAGAGGGAGGCCATATTTTTCAGCAGGGCTAGGGGGAGCATAAAAAAAATCGAGACAAAGAAAATACTGAAGTAAGTGATGTTGATTGTGGTTAGCTTTCCGACCTGAGACGAAATACAAGGATTACTACTATTATTTTTTTGAGACTCACCTTAAGACTCGTCCCCATCCCCCCTCTTCCAAATCCAGGATTGCCGGGATAACATCCCCAATAACAACCATATACGCGATCATTGCTCCATAACCTAGAAGGAACATGAAGATACAAACACTTTTATACCCCTTGGACCCAAATATCTTCAATGCCAGAGCTTCATAATCATTGCAGTTCATGTCATTTCCCATCTGGATGATCATTTTGACGCTCACATTGGTTAAGTACCCTACTATAATCAAGAGTGCAATACCCGCAAGGAGTCCAGTGTGCCGGAATGCAAATGGTATGCCAATTATGCCAGCGCCTACTATACTATTGAGAAAGTTGCTGACGGTCAGTAGGAGAGAGGAGGTCTTTTTAGGGGCTTGATGCTGGTTTCGAAGAGGTGAGCTTAAAGGTTTGACACCGTTCTGAGGGGAGGGAGGTGGTAAGGCGTTGTTACCGCTGTCGAGTTCAATGGATGTCATGTCCATCTTGTGCTCTGTGTATTAAGCCAATAATCAACCACGAACTCAAATTAATTTACCAAAACAGTTCGAAAGAAGTGATTATCACAATGTGGCACTTTAATTTCAGTCAAATTTATTTCCTTTTCAAAAAACTGGGGAACGAGAAAGAAGGGGTCACAAAAAAAAAGAAGTGGGTCGTTCAATACTAAACGTAAAGTAAATTAGCAACTAGAACTATCATTCCATCGCTATACACTACACTACAGCAACTACAGAAAATGCTTGTCCTTAACCGATATTTTTCAGCTTTCAAATTATCGCAATCGCTGCCAAAGTTCTCCATTCTCGCTAACTTCCTTCTGGGGCTGTATTCGCTGTTTGTCTGCACCGACGACGTGGAATTGCTACCACCATACCCGCACCCGAAAGAAAGAAGAAGGAGAAGAAGGAGAATTCCAAAAGCAAACTATTTGGCACCAGCATTTCGCTTTTTTAACAGCTCCTCTTTTGCCTTGTAAAACGCCACAATATCGTCGTCCGCCTCTTTGTTGCCTGTGAGCTTCGCCCCGTGTGGCAGCCCACTTACATTTCCTCCTCCTCCTCCTCCTCCTCCTTCCCCTCCTCCCTTTGGCTGTGAAATATTGTTGTTACTCTCATTTTCTATGTTTTCCTCGTTCCCCGTTTCTTTCGATTGAAAAGCACTCCTATTGCTGCTGCTGCTGATGTTACTACTATTGTGTTTGTTAGCTTGGTACATGCAGACCTTGTACCAGGCGTCGAAATCAGTCTGCATTTTCCCGCGAGACTTTTCGAGAAGCCTCTGAATATGTTCAATGGCATTTTTGAGCTCACGCAGCTTTTGGAAGTTTTCCTTATAAACCGTTTTCTCTCGCTCAATATTTTTGCGATGCTCCTGCTCTTCAGGGTGAGGTTCTTGTTCATCTTCGTCGTTACCTCCTTCAGTCAATCCCTCCATTGCTCGCTCTCTGCGCAGTTGCTCTATCGTCTTCTTGCTATAGTTGATGCTGCTACGGGCCTTGTTGACAATCTCCCCTGTCTTCTTTGCAAGCCCATACTTGGCCTTAAGTAGCATCTTGTTCTCTTCTAAGGCCGCATTATTTGGATAACATTCTTTAAAGCGAGCAAAAGCCCTAGCGGGGTCGTCCAGAATATCCATTTCACGACAAATCTTCACCCCGCTGACCTCCTTCTCGCTGAGATCACGCCTTGGGGCACTTCGTTGATGCTTCTCATCCTTGACTTCCTTTCGGACATTTTCGTAGGTTGATTTTGCCTGTGCCTCTGCTGATCCGGCCGTAAAGTCGGTCGGAATTTTTTTTCCTTGCTTGACCATGTTGACAAGAATGGCGATCTCGTTATCCCGCTGCTGCAAGCTATTTTTCAGAGTGACGACCTGTTTTTCTAGCTCTCTATCGCTCAGCCCTGATGACCCCTCCCCTCCGCCTCCGCCTCCGCCTCCGCCTCCGCCTCCGCCTTCCCTTGCCTCTAAAACAAGATTCTTGAAAATAGCGTTGCAGTCCCTGATCTTCACAAGCGTCATCTCCCCGATGTTAAGCGCCGCTTCCACGTCTTGATCGTCCACGTACGCGATGCACTGCTTCATGAGTGTCTCCCGCTGCTCGTCTGTCAAATCGTACCCCTCTCCGGCTTCTCCCTTCAAAAATTTGATCTACTCAGAGTGCAGAACAGTAAACAGTCGAGGTAAGTACAAACGGGATGTGCAAATTTGAAAAGCAAGAACCGATCCGAGGGGTTAGTTCCAAGTCTAAATGCAGACCCCAGCGATAGACATTCTCAGCATCAAATAAGGATCAAATAAGAAACGTTTCGCAACATTGTTGGCGGGCAATATCGGGTAGATAACAGTGGCAGCCAACAAACAAACATAAATCGCAAAATAAATGCTTGGTTCGCTTCTATTCTATCACTCACCTCCTCTCGCAGCTGAGAAAGCTCTGCCTTTAACCTCCTGATGACAAGCTCAGGATCGACATCCTCATTAATCTGAGCGACGTTTTTAATGAGGGCAACACGCTGCGCAAAGTTGCAAGTGCTAATTGATTCGTCCGTGTTGCTCTGATCCGGACTTATTGTCGCAACCATGACTGTCTTGCAGTTACCTCCCAGGGAGTCTCTCAAAACGTTCGTCATCATGCTGTTCCTGTAAGGAATGTGGCTCCTCCCTTTCTTAGCTTTCTCGTGCAGAGCCACAATCACCATTTCCAGATAGAACAAACTACTATTGATATACTTTGCTTCCCTGAGTGTTTGACCGGTGGTTGAGGTCTTATGCACGCGCTCACTACCTGCGAGATCCACCAAGTGCAGTTTGCTCCTCATTACGGTGTCACTGCCAACTTTTCGACCCTCAATAGACACTGTGAATATGCAGTGACTTCGAGAGGACGCTTGATTCATGTCCGTTTCAGAAATAGCGCGGTTCGTATCCCCCAGAAACAAACAATTTAGCGCATCTGTGTCACGATAGTTCCACGTTAGCTCGAGGTTAAGAAAGCACACAGAATGGATGGAGTAGTACGCGGCGCTGCATCATCAAAAATTATCGCGGAATGCTCACCTTCCTCACTGCTCACGGGGTGCATACTTAGGTTCATCAAATGACAATTCCCATCCTCGTCCTCTAGCATGGTGACCTTCTTTAGGTCCTCTATTTTGCTAGTCTCGTGACCAGAGTCTAGCAAGTCGTACCCTGACTCCAGATAGATCTCAAGGTAAGATATAAAACAGCTGCGATTGAGCGACGGGGAGGTGTGGACGGAGGGCGAGATAGCGTGGGTGGTGGTGGTGTGAGCGAGGAGGGTGGTTTTCTTGGTTTTTGTTGGTGGACTGATGATTGTTGTTGGCAGACTACTGTACTGTGATGTGAGCTTGAGCCTGCCTTAGCAGATTTTTTTCGCCCATCTAAAATGCAAAGAACTACCCACTGCAAAGTACTACCAAATATCGACCCTTAATAACCTCCCGCAACTACAGTCTCGACGCGTTCTCCTACCTATACTTGATTTCATTGCTCCTCTTCTTAAATTCATCAAAGATCATAGAGAGAGCCCTCGGAATGATGCCTCTATCGACATAACGCTCGCTTCCGCCCGTTATTGTGAAGGTCTTCCCACTTCCTGTCTGTCCGTAGGCAAATATAGTGCTATTGAACCCGTCCAAAGCGTTGCTCACTGCCTGACGCCCAACCTTATCAAATACTTCCTCCTGCTGCGTCTGCTGAGGCAATATACCATTAAATTTGAAACGATAATTTTCCCTAGTATTGTTGACGATAAGATCGTCATTCTTTGGAATATGGAAGTTCAGGGCGCTATTGTCTGCCTCGTCAACATCCACGTAGCCCTTCGCTTTTTTGGAAGGGCGAATGCGGAGGAAGATTTGAATTCCATCAGTAGTATTTTTCTCCTTCATCGAGGAAGGTGGACGGGAGCAAGGGGGATACGGCACAACCTGACGGGAGGAGATCCGATTTTTGTTAAATCAAGTTTCAAAAGGTTTTTCTTTAATTTCATATGGCATGCATGACCCGTCGTGGCTGCCCTTCCCGTGGCCCGTGGTGAGATTTTTGACTGCTTCAAAAAAAGAGTAAAGGTACTCGTGGAAGCTAATTGAAGCACAACACAATTTCCGTCCCCTGGACGTATACTTTATCCATAATCGCCTAAGAATACAACAGAACACATTACAGGCCCATCAACAGTTGTCTATTTTCCCTCTTGCATAGCTGGGGAAAAAAATGGCGGATTCAACTGCGTGGATATTTGACTATGTATCGTCAATTCTGAGGAGCCCTAGCTGGGAAGCAGAAGTATTCGGCTTCATTGTAAGTACTTTGTGAGCCGTAGAAACATCGGCGGTGAATGAAACTGGGCCTGTTTTCAATTTTGTTTTTGGCCACAGTGCTGAAGTAGTCAGGGGTAGTGATTGGATTGCTAAACAAAAGCAGTGGCGGCTAACACATTTTTTTCGAAAACACAGGATACACACTGCGTGATTTTTGATAACGATGACGAAAACAAGTTCGCCTACTCTGACCTCCACCAGGAGTTCAAGGACTTGATTGAGAACATGATCTCGAATAAACTTGCCGAAGTTGGAATCGCGGCAGAAGACTTTGCTGAAGCCTGCCAGAGTGATCGTTTTGGTAGAGAGGTCAATAAGAGTGTCTACGAACAGGTGAGGAACGGGAGAGGCGCGAATTTAGGGGTCGTATGTCTTTTTTTCTCACCCAGAGTTTGCCCGCATCCTCCTCTCGTTTTCTTTCCTCCCAGATGATTGCCATGGACGACTTTTTGACTTTCAAGAAATTGATGGTGAGACGCAATATGGAGCTCGAGCTGGAAGCCGTGAAAGCATTGCAGAGTGCATCCGTTCCGATCCACGCGCCTGCTAGCAGCGAGGACGCCGAGAGAGATTTTGAGATGGCTGTGAAAGCGAGCGAGGAGATTTCAGCCGGAGAAAAGGCCAAAATGATGAGAGAGATTGAGAAGGCCGAGGCGAAGGACAGCGAGGGAGAGGTTAGGGATAATGCTGTCGAGGTCGATAAACAGCTGAAGGAAGCCATGGACGCCAATTTAATGGAGATGGAGCTCTTTCACAAACAGGAGGAGTTTGAGGCGCTGCAACTTGAGCAGGCCATCGCTGCTAGTCTCGCTTTGCACGAGGAGGAACTCAGAGAAAAGAGAATGGAGGCCAAGAACGAGGAGGAAGAAGACAGGAAGGTTCCACCTGCTGCGGTGGTCACAGAGGCCTCGTCAAGCAGCGCAGAGGAGGAGGAGGAGGAGGAGGAGGAAGAAGAGGGAGAGGAGGCGGAGGCGGAGGCGGAGGCAGAGGCGGGAGATGGAGGGGAAGAGAAAGAGGCAGAGGTTATGTTAGAGCAAGTTGCCGAGGCAAAGGTTACCCAAGATGTCGTGATTACTGCAAAGGTTAGCAGCCCTGTCGGCGGTCCGACCAACGACAGTAGAAAAAAAATGTCCCAAAACATTCCCAAGAACGAAGATGAGGTCATTGTCGTTCCCAGAGACGAAGAAACGGAGGAGGAAGAGGAGGAAGAGGCAAAGGGCGGAGACGATCAGCAAGTTGCGGACGACGACTTGGGGGGGGGGGAGGAGGAGGAGGAGGAGGAGGAGGAAGAAGAAAAGACGGAAAGCAACGTCGCCGACGTACCTGTTGTCCACGCTGTGAAGACGATGACGATCGAAAACAATGACGGGGAGGTGCTTGTCGAGAAGGTGAAGAAGAAGAAGAAAGACAAGAAAGACAAGAGGGACAAGAAGGACAAAAAGAAAAAGAAAAAGGAAAAGCTGAACTTACTTGGGCCAGTTGGAACTCTCGGTTCACTGAACAGCAGGCCTGTTCTCGGAGGCATTGCTCCCAATAAGGGACTGGACGAAATGGCATCGCAAATGGCGACTAGGAAGAAAATGGCCCAAGAGGCGTTCCGAAAGAACCACGAGATGTTGCAGGAGCAGAAACAGAAGGAAGAAGAGATGCGAGAGACGGCCAAGATTACCGAGGAGGACATGAGGAAGAGAACAGAGCTCCTAAAGCGCCAGAGGGACATGATCATTGCCAAGAAAAAGGCCGACAGGGAGAAGGCCGCGAAGGAGGCCTTGAAGGGGGAGGAGGAGGAGAAGGAGAAAGTCAGGGAATTCAAGCTTTTCGAACTGAAGAAGAAGTCCTCGGCGCCCGTGGAGACAGCAGAGGATACCAAGGAGGATGAAAACGACGGTGGTATGAACGCCGACGAAAGGCGCTCGGCAATGAGAATAGCACTGGCGGCGAGGATGAAGAGGGACCTGCTTGTCGCCGAGGAAGAGCGACTCACAAAGATGCAGGACGACCAGTTTGCAGAGCTAGATGCAAAGCTGAGACGAGTGGAGGAGCTCCGAGACGAAAATAGAATGAGGGAGGAAGATCTCAAGGAAGCCATTCTCCAAAACCAGAAGTTAAGGGCTATCAATATCCACAGGAGTCAAATCAACACGAATTTGGACTCATTTGAGGAGTTCGGTTAGTGTTGTTTGCTGCTGCTGTTGTTGTTGCTCGGGGCGGAACGAAAAACAAAAAGACAAAATTGAACGAAAACGTTTATGACGACGAAATAAATAGCCAAGGCCAGGGTATTTTATCTTTCCACAAAAACTTTGCCCTGCTTGCTTGGCGCATTTTTTATACCTTTTTTATCACATTTTCATTTATCCTAATTTTCAATTTACATCCTCTCCTTTGCCGCGTTATATTCGCTATCGGTAATTGCTCCTTTGTCACGCAAATCGTTCAACTTCTTCAACTGAGTATAAACATCAGTTTGGATATCCGCTTGAGCCAGCGGCGGTGGTTGCATCATCATGGATTGGTCAACCGGGATCGCATCGAAGGCATTAACAAATTGGGCTGGTCCAGGATGACCATATGCTGAAGGGGGCATACCAACCAGATTGGGGTTCGGGGCCTGGTGCATGTTAGGGTTAGGGACCATACTGATGTTGACGCCGGCGTTGTTACCAGTCTCCATCTGTACAATCGGGGAAGAAGTACCCAACATAGCAGCTGCCGCCCTCTTCTCCCTCTCCCTCTTCTCTTTATAATCGGCCTGGCTCTTCAAAATTTTCCTGTAAAAACAGCAACAAGAACACATACCGACCCCCACTATAACCAAAAACACAACTAAAATGGTGGCATTATTCATCCCCAATGAACAGTCCAGCCCAGTCTCTCTCTTTCCCGCCCCGAAGCTGACGGTATGTGTTAGGCGTTTCTCTCAAGGTGTGTTTTAACCCGATTCTCACTTAAAATGTCACATATACGGACCCTAACATTCTTATATGTGACATTTTAAATGTGAAAACGGGTTAAGTGTTGTCACGTGTTGTTGTCCTTGCCCTTTCCCGGGCTCACCTGTAATCCGTGCAATCGCCAAAAAAGCCATCGAACTCCCCGCAGTGGCACAGCGACGGGTTCCCGAAGAAATCGTCCCCCTCGCACCACGTGCACCCCTTGCCAACGCACGTCCCGCAGGACAACGACCCCGAGTCTGACATAATGCCAGATTTTAAGGCGTGAAAATTCGGATCAAGGCTTGATGAGCAGGAGATTTGTGTTAAAGAAAGAACAGAAAGAACGGCAGATGAGAATTAAATAGATTGGTGAACATTGGGGCTTGTTGATGTATTTTGTTGTCCTTCAATGTTGCGTTTTGTCAACGAAACTTGACTCCCTTGAAAAGCATAAAAAATAGTACGAACGACAAAATAACCTCTATCAATCCCCTCAACCAATACTTTATAGCCCATGTGAGTAAAATATTTTCCCAAATCTGTCTGAAAGCACCCTAATCATCCCTCCTCAACGAAATATCTGCTTTCCCCTTTTTCTCTACCCCCCCCCCCCCCCCCCCCCCACCCCCCCCCCCCCCCCCCCCTCCCCC
>Ga0115556_1001440_pt1 | contig 16383 bp, 12 predicted proteins | sample COGITO_mtgs_1104_5_FD_87282 | JGI IMG/M metagenome (GOLD analysis project Ga0115556, IMG submission 87282) | Pelagic marine microbial communities from North Sea - COGITO_mtgs_110414 | ecosystem: Environmental > Aquatic > Marine > Epipelagic | place: Germany:Helgoland, sampling site Kabeltonne... | reverse complement strand
GTTAACGTCGAGAGAACGACGATGCGAATTGAAACGTACCGGCATGTTAACATAAATACACGACGTATTGATGTTTGATGTGAAAACAGGCGGCTCTGGTTATATCAACGGAGAAGAGCCAAATACTCCTATAGGTATAATTGAAATCTTTCAATGACACTCGTATGTTGTGAAGACGAGAACGAGGTTTGTGTCTTTTGAAGAAAGCCAAAAAGAGGAGATTTTTATGTTCGTATGCTTTGTTTGGGTTTGCCATAAAATACTCGAAAACCTCCTCTCTCTCTCTCTCTCTTAAACGACGACGCGCACCTTATCAGAAACAGAAACACGAGAAGACGATAATGAACGACAAGAAGGAGGAGGAGGAGCGGGAACGTTTTTTTCGAGCGACGACGACGTCGTCAACGACTTTAAAAAAGGAGGAGGAGGAGAAAAAATACGCGACAAGAGTTTTCCTCCTGCTTCTCGCTCTTCTCTTCGCGTTGCTGTTTTTCTTCTCGCGCATCTCTCGATCAACAACGTCCTCTGATGCTGCTGCTGCGGGTCGTCCGGTGGCCGTGACAATGCAAGAGAAGGTGGAAGAATTCATGCGCATGCGATACCCGGGCTCGACGACGGAGAAGAAGAAAAAATATCACAACTCTCAATATGGGAAACACTCGTCGGTGAACCTTCTCGTGAATACGAACTCTTTTTTCGCACCAAACAAACATAAAGAAAAAGAAGAAGTGAAAAGAGAGGGACGAAAGCTTCTTCAATTTCTAGCGCCGGTGCGATATAGTCTCGTTCCTCTGTCTGACGCTATTCAGGATCTCTGTGAAGCAATCTTCGATTTATCGATAACGCCTCTGCAAGCGAGGATAGCGCCGTTTTTGAAGTTCCGCGAGACGAACGTGACGGACCCGAAAGACCCTTTGGTTCTTGATAAGGAAAAAGTGAAGGAGGCAATCATGAAAGAAACTTTGCCGTAATCGAGGAAGAAGATAAAGAAGAAGAAGAAGAAGGAAAATATGCGCATTTCTGAAAGTATATATAATATGTGTATATATATATTGAATACCTTTACATAACAAACAATTTACTACGAGTTTAGAACCGCGCGTCGTTTTCTCTCGCGAGCGAAAACGACGTTTGAAGCCCATCCGTCGCGCGCTAACAAAAAATCTAATACGTGTGAGAGTGCACGACTCTTATTCTTTCTGGACGTCAACTTTGAAGGATCCGGTAACTTTCGGGTGCAATTTCACCGAAACATCGTAAACACCAACTGTGGAGATATCGGGAACGTCGAAACCCTTTGTGTCCAACGCTTTCCCAGTTTGTTTCTCAATCGCATCCGCGCAGTCCTTCGCCGTGACAGATCCAAAGATCTTGTCGTCCTCACCGACGGTCTTCTTGACGACAAACTTACCAATCGTGCTCAACGCCGTGGCGATGGCTTGCGCCGCCGCGCGTTCCGCCTCCACCGCCGCGACCTGGTCCGCTTGCTTTTTCTTAAACTCTTGGATGAGCTCCTGCGTTGCTTTTTGCGCCTTGCCTTGCGGCTCTAAGAAGTTTCTGAAGAAACCAGAGGACACGGAAACCATCTCGCCGGCTTCACCGACGTGTTCGATCGAGTCTAACAAAACCACCGAAGTTTTCTTGGCGACTTTCTTGTTCGCCTCGACGACTAAAAATGTTCTTCCTCTGGTGGACGACGACGACGACGACGTGGTGGCCGATTGTGATTTTTTCGCTTGGAACGAAGTCGAGACCGCGACGTTCGCTCTCGCGGATAACTGAGTGGAAGCCATCGAAAACATTATCGGTGATATACGAATGAGTAAATTAAACGGTATTAAACGGTATTTATATATTCGCGAGCGTGGCAAAGAGTGGCGTTTACGAATTACGAATTAGCTTTTGTTTTTGCTTTTTAAGGGCGGTGGCTTTATCCAAAAAACAAAACCTCAAAAATTTGTCAAATGTCAAAGACTGCAGAGGCTCGTAATACGCTCCTCTGCTACCTTTTTCCAAAATACTCTAAAACTCAAAACTACTATTTCTTTTGTTCCTCTCCACTTCGCATCAAAGTAAAACACAACCATCGTAACTTCTCTTTAGCTTTGACTAAAGTCACCTCTAAGTTTTTCGTGCCGTCTTTTTGTTTCACCAGCGACCACGAGGAGTCGCCAGGGACGATATCTTGGAACAACGTCTCCTCCGCGGAGACGACGGTATTCGGCTGGATTTTTGCGCACGATAAATCTATTTTGTTCTGCCCTGGACCGAATTTTAACGAGATTGAGTTCTTTTCCACGTCTCCCGGGACGTTCGCAATCAAAACCACCTCCTCTTCGTCTTGCATCCAGGTGTACGGGTAGGAAGTTTTCGTGCCTTCGACGGCGATTTCCTGGTTTAAATCAGCCTCCGTCGGCGGCGCTTGGTAGTTCTCCGTCATCATACTTCCCAATCCTCCTTCGGCGTCACCAAACGACGCCATTCCACTCTCGGTGTTTAAGCTTCCACCCATTTTACTGATTTTCTCGTGCGCGTTCCCTAAATTCTGTCTTCTTTCCGTGTTCAACTTAATCGCCTCTTCCACCCACTTGGCGTCCGAGCGCAACTCGTCCAAACTAAAATCTATTCTCTTAAAATCGCTCTTTTCGTCGTCAAATATCCTCGCCACGAACGCGTCCCCGGCCACGTGATTCGGCATGTTCACTAATTGCGTAAAGTCGCTCGCTCTTTTGTTCAAACGTAATCCTTTCGATATCCCTTTATCGTCCACGTACATGTTCACGTGAATGAAATTATTCTTCGTGCCGCCGGGGAGTAACGCCACCGGTTGGACCATTTGCATGTTCGCCGCGACTTTTAACATCTCGTCGTCGATTTTCTGCCCGGATTGCTTTTCCAACTGCTCTTTCAACTTCGCGTTCTGCTGATCTTTCGTGACCGATGTGTCTTCCATGGATTGCATCCCACTCTCGAGAAAATGTTTCTTTAACGCGTCCAACAAACACTCCATGTCTCTCCCTGGTGGAATATCTAAGAGTTTCTCCTCGATGGGTTGCGTCTCGTCGCACGGGATGAACACGTATTTGAACGATTTATTATTATTATTATTCTTCGAGACATCATCTTCCTCTTCTGAGATTTCAACCATTTTGACGACGATCTTCTTCTTCGTTGTCTTCTTTGTCTTACTCTTCTTCTTGTGACTTCAGTCTGTCGCTACTAATGTCTCGTTTGTTTATAAAGTGTCAAGATTGTTTTCTTCAAGGAGAAAATTTCACGCATCTCACACAACAACAACAACAAAAATTCATCACACACACACTTCATATCATCTCTCACCATCCTCTTCCTCTTCTCTGAAAACCGACGACGCAAAAAGAGGACCAAACTTATCACCAAAACCAAACAAAGGACGACCCCCGATATAAACGACAATAATGGGGGGACATTGAGAAGAAGAAGGAGGAGAAAAACGATGAAATTCTTTTCCAAATTCTTTTTCTCTTCTTCCTCTTTGATATTTTTATTCGTCGTCGTATTTCTCAACAACGAAGTTCACGCGATACGACCGGAAACGAAGAACGCCATCGACCGCTCTGGATGTGGAAACCATAAAACGTTTCTAAATTCTCGTCGCACTCGACAAATGTGGACAAACGAAGCCATCACTGGTCCGTACGCGTTGTTACATCGCTCGCCTCGAGAGAGTGATTTTTTCAACCGAGTGTTGCTAAAATGCGGGTGCAGAAAAGCAGACAAAGAGAGTGAGGAAGTTTTTCACGAAGACGACGACGATTCAGACGACGACGAGCGAAAAGAGCAGCATGAAGACGAAATTTTTGAAGAAGAGGAAACTATTTGGTGCCAAGATTTCTTACCGGCGTGGTTCGCGTATATTCGAAGGTACCAAGACATTATGCAAGAGGAAGGGAACGCGTCCAAACAAAGTCATCCAATCTTAATCGTGCGGAACGACTGGCAGAACTTGGGTTTCGGACACATGGCAAACGTTGCCGCCGGGTGGATGATGTTTGGATTGTATTCTGGACGCGCGGTATTTTTCGACAACGCGGAAAGTAAGTGGGATTTTACGGAGTATTTCGAAGGGTATTTAGGAGATGGCACGAACGGCGGGATGAGTTTTAAATGGACGGAGGAGCTGCAAGAGAAATATTTCCCAGGCGTGGCGTTGAGCGAGGAGACGAGTTCGACAGTGTACGAGAAGTACGAAGAAGGAAACGGAAAGGAAATAGATTACTTTGCGAGGTTCAATCTGTGGCGAACGAGCGATGCGAATAAGTACACGAAGTGCCAATACGGACCAGACGAAGACGTCGATGTTGGCACGTGCTTTCACGGCGAGGATGCGGACAAATGCAGGTACGGCGAGTTTTTAGAAGAGCCATGTTTGACCGAGAAAGAGATGCGTTACGAGTGTCCATTTGGTTCCAGAGAGGCGTTCGGTTGCCCATCGTGTAACAAATGCATAATACACGCGTTCAAGACAAAGCATGTTATCCTCTGGGATTCATCCAGCGGATCTGGTGGTGCTCTTCCGATTGAAAGAAGAAGCGCAGACGTGATGACCCAAAAAAATCTCCCGCCTGAGATTGTCTTTTCAGACGAGTTAAGGGAAGCTTTGATGGAAACGGCAGAGAAGAGATTTGGATGGACGCACGCGAAGAGTTTTGGTTCGTATCATCATCAGAGTCTCGGGAGAGAGGAAGGCATGGTTCCGTTGCAGGCATTTGAGCAGTGTCTTCCATGCGCGATGAATTTGTTGTTGCGGCCAAAGATGGATCTACTGGCTTGGAAGCATTTGTTACGTTCGGATGTTGCGTTTGCGAATCGATTAGTTGGCTTACGAGCGAGAACTGGATACGCCGAAGATAAGATTTGTTTTCCAGAAGATATGCCTCCGATGGCCGAGTGCATAGACGAAACGTTCTTCAACGAAACGTGTTCGTCGGTAGAGTTACAAAAGTGGCACATTCGATTGCGGGCGACGACGTATAAAGGTCTTCCTGGAGAAAACGAACGGATTTTAAAGCCCTCGGAAGCGGTAGAATTCATAAAGAACCGCTTGGACGCTACAATCACGCCTGAGAGGGAATACGAGAGACTATATCGCCGCGGGTACTCGCTTTCAAAGCGTTCGCTCGAACGACGGGCAAAAATGAGGAATCCAGACGACAACTTCATGTACGTCGTCACGGACGCGCCAGCCTTGCAAAACTGGCTCGAGAAACAGTTTCCAAGTATGACCCGATTTTCTCCCGGCGTCGGCGTCGATCCTACGAATGATTTAAGAGAAGATCATGCGAGCGATGCGGACTCGCGAGCAAAGATTGCGATCGATTTCAAAGTCCAAGGATGGATCGATGTCAGTCTCACTCTTTCGCCGAGTCAGTACTACAGCGCCGCGGATGTGCAAAGTTTCGATAACTTGAGATCGTTTGGTCAGGATAAACCAAGCGGTCGGGTAGTTGAACCGCCTAAAGAAATGAAGAGTAAAGAATTAATCGGTTTCGTATCGCCAAAAGAGCTCTACGTGAAGAATGTCGAGGTTTTGCGAGACAGAATTGAAAGACGAAAAGAAATGTGCGGCGGGGAGGACGATGCGGGCAGTCTCGAGTTGCGAAAGTTTCTTCCTAAGAAAAGTAGCACGGAAGATGAACGAGAAGATGAACGTAGATAGATAGATAGGCATAGTGAGCGATTGTTAGTAGTTAATAGATTTATTTGTAGTACAGTCAATCAAATTAAATAGTAAAGATAGGAATATGTGTGTGTGTAAGTCTAAGATTCTGTTTTTATGTTTATCGTTGTTCGTCGTGATGGTTTATTCGTCAGAGCTTGCAACTACTTCGTCCGTTGGAGAACCCCCTTCGGCGGCGGCTTCCGCAGCAGCGACGCGTTCTCTGAACAATTTACCCATCTCTTCGGCCTTTTCGTAAACTAAACTCGGGTTTCTCAACATATCGCCGTGGTTCGGCTCCAATTTCTTCGTGGACAAAGACAAACGCCCGCGTTCCTTGTCCTTGGACAAAATCAACACCTTCAATTCGTCACCCGGGGACAAGACGTTTTCAACCGCAACAATTCTCTCGTGCGAAATTTGAGAGATGTGCAACAAACCACTTTGGCCACCAACATCAACGAACGCACCGTACGGCTTGACCGCCTGGACGATGCCAGTGACGACGTCCCCAACATCTAAACCTTCGCCAGAAACTAAATCAGTCGCCAATCTGTGCGACGCGACTAAGCGGTTCTTCTCTTCATCAACTTCGATAAACTTCACCGGTAAAGTTTGTCCAACCAATTCGTCTCTGTCACCCAAAGCTAAGCGAGGGCCGAGGTGGGATTGCGGGATGAAGCCTCTCAAGTTTTCAACCTCAACTAAGATACCGCCTCTGTTCACCGACAACACTTCGCTCGACAACGCCAAGTCGTCCGCTTGCGCTTGTCGGCATCTCTCCCACGCCGCTTCTAATTGGATTTTGCGCACGGACAACGTCATCGACCCTTCGCCGTCGTCGCCCTTCACAATTTCAAATTCGTACTCTTGTCCTTCGTCGAATACCGCCGCGGCGTTACGAACAGACGCCAAGGAGCACTCCACGGTTGGGCACAACGCAGGGGCTTTTCCGCCGATATCGACGTAAGCACCTTTGGTGTTCATCGCGGAGACTTTACCCATGATTTTGTCGCCAACCTGTTCATTTATTACGAAAGAAAAGAACGTGGTGGTGTGAGTACTACGCGCGATGATAGGAGTGTCGGTTTACGGCGTCGTGGTAAGAGAAAAGCAGCAGCAGCGGCGAAAGAATTATTACTAATTTTTCCTTATCCGCTGGCTTTTGCGAAAACCTGAAACGCAGCCGTCGAGAGAGGGAAGAAAGAGGAGGAAAAAAATCGCTCGCGCGTATAATTCATACAAACCCATGAATGCGAGAGACAGACGATGACGCGAAATTACCTTGTAATCGACTAAATAGTCACCCAACATGCCGGAAAAATCATCGTACGCGGCTTTGTTTTCCGCGGACGCGACCGGTTCGGTGATGACGGCGCGAACACCGACGGATTTACGCGACGACGATGACAAGGTTGATTTCTTGGTGGCGGTGTTCTTCGAAATCGACCTCGTCGTCGTGGACGCGAACTGCGTGGAGACTCTGTGTGCAAACGACATCGTGATGGATATAAAACGCGAGAGTTAGATTCGGATTCGATGTACAAAAAACGACTCCTCTGTTTTGAAGAGAGCGCGCGTCTGCGTGAATGTGAGGTACAATGTTTCACTCGGGGTGGTTTTTTTTATCTTTTCTTTTCTTTTGCCAAAAAAGCTCATCACGCAAGAAAGAAAGAGGATGGTCATCATCAATCTTTAAGGCGAGACGAAGAAGAGGTCCAAAGGGCCAAAAAGGCAAAAAAAAGGGGAAGGTGCAAAAGAACACACAACAAGAGAGAACCGTCGTGACAAAAAAAAGAGAGAAAAAACGAATTAGAGTGATTTGTGATTACTCTCCCTTTTATAAATACTACTTTTACGACGACGACGACTTGTTGGGAGAATGACGACGCGTGAAGGAGCGTCATCATCAGCGCATCATCGTCATCGTTCTTCTCTTCCTGGTGGATTTCTCGGATTAAAAAATCTGATGAATTCTTCCTCGGGGGGAGTTGCACTCAAATTCGTAACGAACACTTTGAAAAACAACAACAACAACAACGAAGAAGAAGAAGACGACGAGAAGAAGAGGAAGAAGAGGACAAAAAAGAATGGGTGTGAATTTTATACCGACGACAACGACAGGGATAAAAGAAAGAAGGAGAGAGAAAGAAGGACGAGGAAACCGATGCGATCGATCTTAACGGCGTCCATCTCTTCAAAAAGTACTTCTGCGAATGCTCATTTTAAGAAGACAACAACGAATAGTACTAATAATTCGGAGACGACGACGACGACGGCTGGTGACGATAACGATGATGATAACGATGATGAAAATCTCCCGGATCCGAATTCGTACGGATTCAAAGCGTTACAAAGACGGTTCAACGATTTATCCGCGAACAAAGTTGAAATTACCGGCGAGGATATCCGCGTCGCGTTGGAGAAGTTGAAGTTTCCAGCCTCGCGAGACTCTGTCTTGTCGTTTATGAACAAAATAACGAAGAAGCGAAAGGAACATTTCGAAGACTGCCCGACGCTCACGTTTCGCGAGTTTCAAGTCTACGCGGTAAAACGAGAACGAGAACTGTTGAAAACATTTCGGCAGTTTGATAAGCAGAATTTGGGGTACTTGACGCCGTGGCAGTTGAAGCGAGTGCTCTTCGCGCTCGGGCGATGGACGGCGACGAACAAAGAGGTGGATTCAATGGTAGAACGCATAAAACGAGGTGAAGGGGCGTTTAGTAAAGGAAAAGGTTTGTTTTCTCCGAAATCGTTACCGAAAAGTTCAGATGGGAAAGGCGGATTTGTTTCCATGGGTAAAGCGATCGATTTTGCCGAGTTTCGAGACTTTCTGTTGCTCTCTTCGGCGGCGGATTTGGGAGACGTCGTCGAGGTGTGGGGACGAAGCATGACAGATTTGAATCACTCGTTCGTGACCGTTCCAAAAGGTGCGTCTGAAAACGAAAAGAGGAAAGCGCAAGCGAAAGCGGTGTCTTTGCATTTGCTCGTCGGGGCGATTTCCGGCGGCGTATCGCGGACCGTCGTCGCTCCGTTGGAACGCGTAAAGATTGAATACATGCTCGATTCTTCGAAAATTGCCGCTGATGGTGGCGTTCTGGGTTCTTTAAAGCGCATCATCAGAACAGAAGGTGCACCCGCTCTCTTTCGCGGTAACTCTTTGAACGTTTTGAGGATCGCGCCGACCAAAGCGGTTGAGTTTTTTGTCTACGACACGTACAAAGCGAGACGGTTGAAAATGAAACAAAAAGATCAAATCGAGAACGAGAAAGAAAATAATAATAACACGAACAACAAAACCGCTGCGGGGGATTTGAGCGGAGGTGAACGCATGATCGGTGGATCCGTCGCGTCCATGTGTGGAACTGCTCTGACGCATCCAATCGATACGCTTCGTTCGCGCGTCTCCGGGACCGGCATGCGCCTCGAAGTCGCTTGGTCGGAACTCATCAAAAACGAAGGCCCGAAAGCGTTGTGGAAAGGTTTAGGCGCGAACATGATTCGAGTTGCTCCTTACGGCGCCATCAACTTCTTCGTGTACGATTATTGCAAGCAACAATACAAAAAGTTTCGCGTGCGTTTCCTCAACGAAGACGAATCGACGCTATCGCAGTCCTCAAATCCTTTACCGACGTTGTGTTTCGGCGCGCTCGCGGGAGCCGCCGCGCAGACTGGCGTCTACCCGATCGAGCTCGTACAGCGTCGAATGCAAGTTCAAGGCATGAAAACGCTCGCCCATGGTGCAAAAAATGCCACGCAGTACAAAAACGTCGTTCAAGGCATGGTGCACATCGCGCGAGCCGAAGGTATTCCCGCGCTTTACGCTGGTTTGATTCCAAACTATACGAAAATTTTCCCCTCCGCGGCGGTTTCGTTTTACGTGTACGAACTTTTGAAAGAACTGTGGGGTTTGCAGTAAAAGGGAGACAACCAGTTAACTTTCATTTTTAGGTGATGGTGTTCGACGCGCAGACGACTGATGATGTAAATACTAATAGTACGAGTCACTTTAAAAAATTCCTCTGTCTTCGTCTCTTCATTTTTTCGCACAAAAAAATTTTAGTGCACTCGCCACAAGAAAGAAAACACAATCACACAATTGAGATGGGATTGTTTGGGAACAAGAAGAAGAAGGACGACGGGGACTCTTTAACGCAATCATTCCCGACGACGACGACGACGGAAACGACGACGCAAGGAGGATCAGGATCGGGAACAAACGGTAGTAAAATGAAATTTTACGAGAACGGCGAAGAGGACGAAGAATTGTTGAAGCAACAAGCGTTGAAGCATTTGACGAAAGGCTGCGCGATCGACGATTCGTTGAAAGAAAGCACAATAGACGTGGAGAATGATTTCGGAGGAGCCTCTTCTGAAGAGAATCAACTGGAAGCGTCTCCGATTACGGTGTACGCGACGGAATATCAAGAGTCAAACGCTATAAAGATAGCCGCGAACGAGACGTTTTGTTGCTACGGGATTCGGAACGGGTTAGTCAGAGTGTTGAGTCAAGTGAGTCAATCGCGCTCGCTTCTCAGAGGGCACGAGACGCCAATCGCGAGCATGAGTTTTTTACCGTCCACGAACGAGGAAGAGAACATTTTGGCAACCTTGAGCGAAGATGGGACGTTGCTTGTGAGAAGACTAAACGAGGACGAGAGTTCGGAAACGATCAGCGACTCGACGCTGTTGAAGTTGGACGTGTCGAGCGAAGCGGACAACGTGAGCGGAACGACCACTTCGAACGACTCTTTAATCGTGCCGAGCTTTCGCTGGTTTCCTAGAAAATCATCCAACGACAGCAAAGCGGAATTTTTGATCGCGTATGGGAACGCAATCTTCAAATCTTCCGTAGATTTAAATGAAGATGCCGGCGGCCAATCGCCGATTCCGTTTGAAGAGAACGTAGACTTGCACGGCCCGATCACTTCGATTGACGTTACAAACCAGCGACGAATCGTCGCGACGACTGAAAGGGACGTCTCAGGGTGGTATGGTATAGTAGTGTTTGAGTTAGAACCGCAAGGTTTAGGATTCACGAAGACGACTTTGTTAAAAAGGGAGTCAATGGGAAACTGCGCGGCGCGATGGATGAATGAGAACACGTTGGCCGTAGCCACCACTGTAAACGCGAGTTCGGGCTGTGCTTACATCGAATGCTTGCATTACGACAAAAAAACAGAAACTCTAAAAACGACTCAATCGATTAAAATTGGATGTTCTTCCGAGTGGTTCTGGAACTCTTTTCAATTCGCCAGGGTCGGGTATAAAGATAAGCAGTGCTTTTTGTTTGCGGATTCCAAGAGAAACGTCGTATACGCTCTTTCTGTGAATGAACACGAGAGTAAATTTAATTACATTTCTCAATTTAGCGTGTCGCAACCGATTTTATCGCTTGTAGCTCTCGATGTCTCGGATGAAGACGATGATGTACAAAGCGCGCAGTTTGGTCTGTTTTGTATGCAAACCGGCGCGATTCAGCAATTGCGTTTACCGATGTTAGATTGCGTGCGATTGTTACCGAAGAGTAAAAGCCCTTCTTCGACTATTGCGGAACAAGTACAACAGGAACTCCCTTCCATTATCATCGATGCTCCTCCTCAGCGCGCTGCCTCGCCGGTTGTTTCGGGACTCTTGACCCCGGATATGTTTAAGAAATCTATGTCGCAATCGGCAAGCGCAGAGGAACTCGCACCGAGCTCTCCATCGGTGAGCGATAAACCTCCGCCTCCAATTGCGCAGCAACAGGCGAGTAAACCGGCCGCGGCGCCTGTTTCAGCGCCAAGTATTTTTGCTACTACCGCTACTACAAGTGGCGACAGTGGTAGTGATAAAGAAGTTGCAAAGTTAATCAGAGAACTAAAGAATGAACTTAAACAAGATCGAGATAAGTTGCGAAAGGAACGCGAGAAAAGAGACAATGCGGAGCGCGAACGACAAAAGCAATTAATCGCGCTGATGTCGCAAGCAACCACAAAAGATTTACCAACCGCGATATCTCAAATAGTTTCGGAGCAGTTGGGTGAAAATGCCGCCGCAGTGCAAGCTGCTCTTGCGACGAACGCGGCAGCTTCGCAACGGGCCGCCGTCGCCGCCGCAAAGGAAGCGGTGCAAACGACTCTTCAATCCGAAATTCGACAAGCTATGCAACAAGTCATGATTCCAGCGTTTGAACGCTCGACGCAAAACATGTTTAACCAAATTGCAAACACTTTCGAGCGCTCTATAGGTGAACTAAACAACGAGTTGATGCAAATTAGAGATCAATCGGTGCAAGCAAACGCGATGCCTCTCGTCCAAGAGTTGCAAAGAACTGTGAACGAAATGAGAAGTTTACCGCAGTCCTTAGATTCTGCACTCAAATCTTCCGTTTCCAACGCATTCAGAGGTATGCAACAACAATCTGGTCCATCGCAAGGAATGTTTCAGCAGCAAATGCCGCCACAAGCTGGTGGAGGAGGAGGAGTGCGTTCACTCGCCGACTTGGAGCAAAGGAAACCGCCGCCGCAAGCGCCACAGGATCCTACTTTAGAGATCAAGAGATTGTTGAATACCGGCAATCTCGACGCTGCATTTTCATCGGCGTTAGGTACTTCCAATCTCGAAATTGTCTCGTGGTTGTGTTCTCAAGTAGCTCCAGAGCGCGTGTTTGGACAGCATCCGTGCCCGTTGTCGCCGTTCGTGCTACTTTCGCTGGCGCAACAGCTCTCTTCGGATTTGACGACGAAAGACGCGGAGAGAAAGCTCGATTGGATTCGCGACACGTGCTTGGCTATCGATCCTCAAGACCCCGCGTTGAAGTTGCACGTGCGACCGGTATTGACTGCCGTTTACGAGTCTTTGCGAAAATTAGGATCGAGTTCTCAGAACATTTCGCCCAGCGTAAAAGCCGCCGCGCGTTTGGTCGTGCACGTGGTTAACAGTCTCTTGAGCGCGTGTCCTTAAGAAGCATCTTCTGTCATAAAAAACTTTTAACTACTGGTACAACTACATCTAATCTGCTCTAAAGTCATCTACAACTACATCTAAATGATTTCTCTAAGAATATCTCTTTTTCTATTTCTATACGCCCTCAACAGTTCGATATCGCCTTCATCCATCTGTGTTTCCTCAAGTAAGTGTTTAAAGATCCTTTCAATGTTCGCGTCGTCGTCCGACGCAAATCTTTGCGAAAGAATTTCCTCCGCTCTTACTCTCACAGCGGCTATTGCCATATCGTTATCTCCAGATATCTCGTTGAGTACGAGTAACGTGGTGTTATCGACTTTCGCGTTTGGACTCAGGATAAATCGACGCCGTTCATCGTTATCATCGTCGATAAAATCTCCTTCGTCTTTCTTCTTGAGTAAACCGAGCGCTCGTTTGCATTTGTATTTCATCGCGTCCCATTTTGTATCGTTTTCATCCGCGCCGCAGAGATTTTGGTACCAGTTCAAGCACTCGTCGACATTTTCCCACATCATGACTGAATTGCACGGGTTCATGGACGGTAAGAATCCATAAAATAACAGAAAGTGCTGATCGTTTCTCTCGCCGTAGGAAAGAATCAACTCCTCGTCTTTCCCGACGTTTCTTTTCGCCTCGACGATAAACGCGCTCAAATCTTCCTTCACTCTCCAAGTCACGTTCACTTCCTCCTCCACGGACGAGTGGTTTAATAAATCGACGATTGGAATCATCACTCTCCGCGGCGCTCTCCTACCTCTCGCGTCTTCAATTCGAAACGTCCTCGAAAATACTTGACTCAACGCCCAGCCGTACTTTTCTTCTTCCTCTTCTTCTTCGCCGTGGCGGCGGCTTCGCGAAGACACTTGTTTTTCATACTTCATCAACTCCTCCTTCGCGTCGTGATCGCCCGTGGCCTCGAAAAACTTGCAAACGAGTTCGTATCGCGTGTTATTGTCGTAAAAGCAACACTTATTCGCGATGCCGATCATCTCCTTCGGCAGCGCGTTCGCGTACGCTATCTTTAGTTCTTTCTTTTCATCATCACTCAAAGTACTTCTCCTCCTTTTCACTAATATCTGTTTGGCTAAACTGGCGGCCCAATCGTCGTCTTCGTTCTCGTAATTGTCGATGAACACTCTCTCGTCTTCTTTCTTCAACGAAACGTGGAAGAGTTCCTCCTTCGCTTTAATCTCTCTCGACGCGAACAAGCCTCGAACGCGAGTCGTTTTATCGTACCCGATGGAAGCGCGAGCGTTGGAATGTTTCGTAACGAACTCGTCAAAATCTTTCTCGTCGTCTGCTTTTCCCTTCTTTAAGAGAGCACAATAAGCAATGCGAGGAGGACACCGACAACGGCGGCGGCGAGATGAATACCAAGAAGAAGAAGTTAAAGAAGAGGAATGCGCGCGAGTGACCGCCTTTAGCCATGCCATGATGATTCTTAACGAGGAAGATGATGCAAAAAAATGTACAGTCGAAGTAAGCAAAAAATATCAAAAATTAAAAGACGCGAGTGTTGACTTGCGCTCGATAGATGGAAACCTCGCCGTCGTCGCTGTTCGTCAAAGTCATCTTCTCGTTGGCGTTGGCAAAAACGACCGATCCTTTCTCAATCCTGACGTCGTCGTTGAGTGTACCTTTCCCGTTTTTCACGAGCAAAATCGAAGGTCCTTGGCTTACCGTCAATTCCGCGGTTTCGTTTTTCGAGCACGAGATGACTTCTAACTCGAACTCGTCAAACGGAGGCGAATATCGTTTCGTGTTTTTATCGATGACATCTCCCGTGAGAACCTCTGGTTTCCCCAACTTGTACGTCAACATGTCGCATAAGATTTCCGTATCTCTCGCTTTCGGCGTCAACCCGGCTCGCACGACGTTATCGCTCGTCGCCATGACTTCCACGCATTCGCCGTCCAAGTACGCGTGCGGTTCGTTCGCCGCCATGTATACCGCCTCTCCTGGTTGCAACTTGATGTAATTCAACAAGTACGCGCACATGACGCCGACGTCGTCTGGATATTGTCCGTTCAATCTCAACGCCAACCGGTCTCTCTCGTCGTCGTCGTTTCCTCCTTTTCCTTCTTCCTCCTTTAATCGTTTCACCAGCGCTCGCACGTGCTTCGCCACCTCTTCTTTTTCCGCCAACATCACTTTCGTGAACAAATATTTCATCTGCGCTTTCTTATCTTCTTTCATGGCATCCATCTCTTCCAAACGAATCCCGGTCAGAAGTTTCAACTCCGGGCACTTCTCCAACGCTTCTTTCGGTTCGCTAATAAAACCGCTCATGGCTTCAAATTCAGTCACCGCTAACGCCATCTCCGGTTTATGATTCGCGTCTTTATACATGTGCGGTTTCTCTTCGTGTAACTTCTCCGCTAACTGTTTATCCGGATGCGCTTGGATCGAAAGCGCTTTCGCCACGGATAAAACTTTCAGCAAAAACGGTAAATCGTTCCCAAACCTTTTTAAACATTTCTCCCCGAGCGTTTCCTTCGCGTTCGCTTCCACGTGTTGCTTTAAAGAAGAAGAAGAAGAATCAGAAGAATCAGTTTCTTTAATCACGTTCAGTCCGCTCAGATGCGTCCCCATCCATAACTCCGCGTGTGGTTTCTCTTCATCAATTTTTTCCTCTCTGTTTAAAGAACCGAGTTCAGCCACCGCGCTCGGGGTTTGTCCGGAAACGCCCCAATCGTAATGCTGAATAGCGCATTTCAGTTGTACCAGTGCGCCGCGTTTCATTATAATATAATATACACTACACGACGACGACGGGGAATAAAAATTAATAAAAATTGGAGAAGAGTTTTTTTGAGTCAACGAGAAAGAACGAATAAAACGGAAAACGGCCCCCAAAAGAAAAGACACATTTACATGTGAAGAAGAAAAAGAGAAAAAGAAAGTTGACACGACAACGAATGGGTGGGAAAAAGATAATATCCGGCGCGCAGAAGAGAAAGAAGAAGAGGGAGAAAGAAAAGCTCGCCGCGGAAATGGAGCGGTTGAAGCTCGGACCGACGAAGTTGTGGAACGGATTGGTGTTGCATCATAAGGATGTGTTTGTATCGCATGTCTTGTCGAAATTGAATAGGACAGATCGGTTTTTCTTTAAGAAGGTGAATGGAGAGAGTTGGGGTGTGCTTGAGTACGCCGGGTTGAACGTATCGGAAATCGGTTGCACTGTTTATGAATGTTTATCGATTTCAACGTTGGAATTGGTGTGGAATAACATACCCTGGGGAGAGAAAAGTCAAAGTGGAAGAGTGATGGATCAAGCCTGGTTTTGTTTGCAAGTAGCTACAACGAACAAACTCGAGTTGCTCAAGTGGGCGAGAGAAGTGAAACATTGCGAGTGGGATGAAAAGACGATTCTTCAGGCAGCATTTAAAGGTAATCTCGAGATGTTGAAGTACTGCTTCTCTAACGAGTGCCCGTGTGAAGAAGAAAAGTCGTGTACACTAGCTGCTAAAGGAGGACACCTCGACTGTCTTCGACTTCTTTTCGACAAAGTGAAACCTTCGCGAGATACGGAAAAAGAAGTGGCAATAAAAGCGGCAGGAAAGGGTCACACAGACATCGTGAAATATCTTGTTGAAGAAAGAAAGATATCTGAGGAGGTAAAGAGCGAGTGCGTGTACACCGCTGCAAAGATTGACGGCCACCTCAATTGCCTTCAATACTTAGTCGAAGAGGCGAAAGTGCCTCTTGACAACTGGCGATACATCGCTTCGGCTCGG